>ERZ808270.5-NODE-5-length-143695-cov-6.642857_pt1 | contig 143695 bp, 121 predicted proteins | sample MGYA00521082_ERZ808270 | MGnify/ENA primary metagenome ERZ808270 (study PRJEB31516, sample SAMN03275594) | gut metagenome | biome: mammalia-associated habitat; material: feces | host: Papio cynocephalus | place: Kenya | collected 2012-07-27 ... | reverse complement strand
TTTGAGGGGGTAGTGACAATTGTGTCGTGGGAGTTCGAGTCTCCTCCTCTTCACATAAAACGTATATTTTAATTAATGCGGCAATAGCTCAGTTGGTAGAGCACGACCTTGCCAAGGTCGGGGTCGCGGGTTCAAGTCCCGTTTGCCGCTCTTCTTTCAATTTTGAAAGGAAAATAAGAGCAGTCGATAATAAAGGCTGTTTGTTGAAAACTTTTGCTGGAGAGGTGGCGGAATTGGTAGACGCGCTACTTTGAGGGGGTAGTGACAATTGTGTCGTGGGAGTTCGAGTCTCCTCCTCTTCACATAAAACGTATATTTTAATTAATGCGGCAATAGCTCAGTTGGTAGAGCACGACCTTGCCAAGGTCGGGGTCGCGGGTTCAAGTCCCGTTTGCCGCTCTTCTTTTTTTTGTATCATTTGTACAGAATTATATTTTGAAAAACAAAAACACGACAATCAATGAATCTCTATCTCAGATATTTTGACAAGGAAACTTTGGTTCATAACGTTGATGATGCATTGGACTTCCTTCGTTCTATACCAGAAATTGGAATGAACCCCAATCTTGAGGCAGATGTGCGTGAATATGTAGACAGCGAGGTTTACTACCCTAAGCGATATAAAATCAGGCCAAGAATTTACTTCATCATCATTAAAACAACTGCCGCAACCATGCTTGACTTCAAGCAGAAGAAAGCTTTACATTCGGCTCCGCAGAATAGTCAAGCTGCAGAAAAGCACGATTTGGTTGCCAATGCTATAACCCGGCTGAATGAACAGTGTCCGGGATGGTATGAGGGACAGTTGGACTTCAAGAGGGTCGTGCTTGTACCAGCTACAGGAAAACACGAGTATAGAGACACTCATTTTGTCGTTAGGTGTAAGGCTAATTCCGGACAAGACTGTTACGACCGCATTGTAGAGCATCTCCGTGGTCGTGTAGACAGTCGATCGCAATTTCCCTCTGCCAAGGGCAAGAACTTCCATTACAAGTACCTTGGAATGTGGAAATAAGCCCCGAATAAAAATTCTCTGAACAAATTATAAATTTAATATATGATATAGGGTGTCTGTTTAAATAAGCATGACACCCTTATTCGATTTAGAAACACAACAAAGGAGGCTCTTCTATGAACAAAGTAATGCTTATTGGAAATGTCGGCAAAGAACCGGATATAAAGTATTATGATGCCGACCAAGCTGTTGCACAATTCCCATTGGCAACAACAGAACGAGGATATACCCTGAAGAATGGCACGAAAGTGCCTGACCGTACAGACTGGCATAATATTGTTATGTGGCGCGAACTTGCCAAAATTGCAGAAAAGTACGTGCATAAAGGAGACAAACTCTACATTGAAGGGAAAATACGATATCGCTACTATGATGACAAGAAAGGACAGCGTAGATTTATAGCAGAAGTTTACGCAGATAACATGGAGCTATTGACACCACGTTCTGCCAGTTCTGCCTGCTCCACACAAGCCATATCACAAAACCCGGGTGGCAATACAGATATTGGAAAAGTAAAGGATAGTAGCTCTGAGGACGACAAATTCCCATTTTAAATAGATTGAGAATATGGAAACTTATTTAAATTTCTTGTTTGAGTCTGTTAATGACGTGCATTTCGCAGCACCAACAATGGGCGTGTATATAGCAGCAACTTTGACCTTAATATTAATGGGTGCATCTGCATTCGCAAGTGGATCGGAGATTGCATTCTTCAGTCTCTCGCCCTCTGACATTTCAGAAGTAAACGAAGCGAATAACAAACAAGACCAAAACATCAAAGAACTTAGAGAGGACAGCGAGCGTACTTTAGCAACAATTCTTATCACAAATAATTTTGTGAACGTTACGATAATTATGCTCTGCAACTATATCTTCAGCAACATAATGCAGTTTGGAGAGAAAGCTTATTGGCTTCAGTTTCTCTCACTTACTGTAATATTGACATTCTTGCTATTGCTCTTTGGAGAGATTATGCCGAAAGTATATAGCCGTCAGGATCCATTGGGATTCTGCCGAAAATGTGTTGGTGGCATCATTTTTTGCAGAAAGATATTTTGGCCAATAGAGAATATCCTTCTTAGAAGCGGTGTGCTTGCGGAAAAAGTGGTACAAAAGGAAAGCCATATGCTCAGTGTGGATGACTTGGAACAGGCTCTCGAGCTGACTGACAAGAATGATATAAAAGAGGAGCAAAGTATGCTCAAAGGAATCATCCGTTTTGGTGATGAGACAGCAAAAGAAGTAATGACTAGCCGTCAAGATATTGTAGCTCTTGACATACATGCCAACTTCAATGAAGTCTTGAAAAGCATCATAGAGAACAACTACAGCAGAATACCCGTATATCAGGAGAATGGAGACAACATCAGAGGTATTCTCTACATCAAGGACTTACTTCCACATCTGTCTAAGCCATCCAACTTCCGTTGGCAAAGCTTGATACGTCCCCCATACTTTGTGCCTGAGACAAAGAAAATCGACGATTTGATGCGCGAATTTCAGGAAAATAAAATTCATATTGCAATTGTTGTTGACGAATTCGGTGGAACAAGCGGACTTGTAACTCTTGAGGACATATTGGAAGAAATAGTAGGAGAAATAAATGATGAATATGATGAAGAAAACAAATTCTATACGAAACTTTCCTACAATACGTATATCTTTGAAGGCAAAACTCTTCTAACTGATTTCTGTAAGACGCTCAACATAGATGACGAAGAGTTCTCTGACGTAGAAGGAGACGCTGACACACTTGCCGGTCTGCTTCTTGAGATAAAGGGAGATTTCCTTTCCATCCATGAGAAAGTTGAGTACAAGAACTATACGTTTGAAATTGTCGGCATAGAGGAACGTAGAATTAGTAAAGTAAAAGTAACGGTCAACGAAGCTCAGAGCAATGACGAGTCTAACAAAACCGATAAATAAACATGCCTCTATTATTTACAAAGGCTTTAGGACAAGATGCAAGCCTGGGACTGTGGAAGATTGATGCAAGTCTGAATGTAGAAGATGTGTGCCCAGCAAAAATACAACAGAAGGTAAAAACATTCTGCAAAAAAAGGAAAAATGAGACAGCTGCTACTTATGCGCTACTTTCTGCTCTTTTAGGAGAAAATGACCTTATAATACATCACGACGAGAACGGGAAGCCTTTAATCAAAGGCTACAACATAAGTATCAGCCACACTAACGGCTATGCGGCAATTCTGCTTTCAAGAAACCATAATGTAGCAATAGACATTGAATACATCAGCAACAGAGTCTTTAAAGTTGCAAAAGTCTTTTTAACTGAAAAGGAGAATAAAAACATAGAGGTTAGTTCAGAAGGCAATGAAGACATAAAGCGCACATACCTCCTACTCCATTGGTGTGCCAAAGAAACAACGTACAAATATTTCTCAGAACAAAAACTGTTGTTCAACGAAATGGAAGTTGATTTAAACAATGAAATGGCGGCTGAGAACAAAGGAAGAATACATGAGGAAGGTAAATTTATTTGCACCAACAATAGAAAAAACAAGAATGTCCTCATAGAGTATGTACAAAACGAGAAGTATGTCTTGACATACACTCTATGAAGACATCCTTCAAATAATTAAAATTATTACTGTCCGCTAAAACTTTTCGGTCGATATAATTAGGGCTGGATTCCTCGTTTGGAATTCAGCCCATTTATTTACTTTTATTTTTCTAAAGATAATAGAAACGCAATAAAATCAAAGATTATTATCGATTGTCATAATAGAACCAATAAGTATTGCCATACGTATCACGTAGAGATGTCTTAACAGCACGTGGATCACCGCTCGACTTAATAATCTTTTGATAGTCTTGATAATCAACATTCAGCACATTATCATTATATACTATAATAGGATTGGAATGCAGATGCGTATACAGCGTGAGGGCCTCACGATAATACCTTGGCAATGTAACAGAATCATTTACCTCATAGTATTTCTGCAGATTTACAACAAAATCATCCAGATTGCGGTCAAGCAACTGTGCACATAGCATATAGTCGATCATATGCTTGTTCATCCTACGATGCCTAATTTGGAAGTCTATGTATCTTGCCGATGACATTCTCTGTATATAATAACCGCCAAGGTGCTCATAGAAGTTGCGCTCTGGGAATATCTCAAATTTAACAGAGCTACCATTAGGCAAAAGACAATCGGAACTTCCTGTAACGGGATACTCAAATAACTTCTCTGCCAACTGATTTTTCTTTGACAAGGCAAAAGCAGTAAGCATAGTAAGATTCTTATCTGCTCCACCAAATCTTCCACACACATTCAAAGCCCCGTCAATGTCCCCATCAAGCAGACATTGCTCTGCATGAATACGTGCGTGATACACTTTGTCGCTATTAGTAGCCATACACACAAATAGCAGAATGGCTACCATTATAGCGAGATTTGTCCATATCTGGCGTATCGGTCGAGAAAACGAATCAAGCAGTTTGTACTTTTCAAGAATCCAGAGAACGACTCCAAAAACAACCATCATTATAGGGGACAAGAATATCCAGCTCCCGAAATGAAGGTCATTATTAACCGGTGATAAATCAACATCCGTCAACGCAATCAAGCACAATGCGGAAGGCACGAACGTCAACGCCCATGCCTGTCGCATTCTGCCAAAGATTTTCAAGACGCTGATCTGTAGCAACAGCAGAACAGCTGATATTATGACAGCACCTATAAAATGGTTGTAGTGCGTTTGCCCTTTTGAGAGCACATGCTGCACTACAGTCAGAAGATCTGCCTGATAATTATATAAATAATAGAACGTGAATAAGACGAACACAAAAGTGCAAGATAATCGTGTTATCACGTCCTGATTCTTTATTGATGAACTACTGCTCAATTTTTAATTGTTTATTAAATTAAATCAAAACTTATTTGTAATGCGTCATGAAAAGCTATACACAATGAACGCTATCAGTTTTTCTTCAGAACCACTGCAGAGCGTGCCGGGATGTACAGCTTCAACCATTCCTTATGGTCATTCACGTAAAGAGGATCGTAATTAGTGAGATGAGTCAGCGTATCATCTGCCAATCCATTTCCTCCAAAGGCTTTAGAATCAGTATTAAGCACTACATCATAAGAGCCAGTTGGAACAAGGAATCCATAGTCCGTATAGGAATGTGTTGGGCTGAAATTGAAGACAAAAATCAAGTCGCCACGCATATAAGCGAGAACCTGATCGCCATCGTTATGCCAAATTTCCTGAACCGGTGTATTCTGAATGTTCCTTACAAGTTTAAGCGTCTTGAGCATTTCCTTGTCGAAGTCACCAAGGAAATGATAATCAAGATCTATATTGTCAACAAGATTCCACTGGCGTCTTGCATATTTGTAACTCCATCCATTGCCTTCTCGTGGAAAATCAATCCATTCCGGATGTCCGAACTCATTACCCATGAAATTCAGATAGCCACCATTAAGCGTGGAAGCAGTAACTAAACGTATCATCTTGTGGAGAGCGATACCACGGTAAACACGGTCGTTTTCATCCCCACGACGGAAATGCCAGTACATATCAGCGTCTATAAGACGGAAGATGATGGTTTTGTCGCCAACAAGAGCCTGATCATGACTCTCACAATAGCTTATCGTGCGCTCATCAGAACGTCGATTGGTAGTTTCCCAAAAGATTGAACTTGGTTTCCATGCCTCATCTGGCAATTCCTTTATGGTCTTAATCCAGAAGTCTGGAATATTCATTGCCATACGATAATCAAATCCATATCCTCCATCAACAAACTTGGCAGCCAAGCCTGGCATACCACTGACTTCCTCAGCTATCGTAATAGCTCGCGGATTTACCTCATGTATAAGGAGGTTGGCAAGTGTCAAATAGCAGATAGCATTGTCGTCTTGATGACCATTGAAATAGTCTCCATAATTGCAGAAAGCCTCTCCTAATCCATGACTGTAATACAACATCGACGTCACGCCATCAAAACGGAAGCCATCAAAGTGGAATTCTTCCATCCAATATTTGCAATTGGAAAGAAGAAAATGTATCACTTCATCCTTGCCATAATCAAAGCAAAGAGAATCCCATGCCGGATGCTCATGGCGATCGCCAGGATAAAAATACTGATTTGGATCGCCTGCGAGATTGCCAAGGCCTTCTATTTCGTTCTTTACTGCATGAGAATGAACTATATCCATAATCACGGCAATGCCGTCACGATGTGCCTGATCAATCAGAGCCTTCAATTCCTCCGGAGTGCCAAAGCGGCTTGAGGCTGCGAAGAAACTGCTTACATGATAACCAAACGAGCCATAATACGGGTGTTCCTGTATGGCCATAATCTGTATGCAGTTGTATCCGTCAGCCTTTATACGTGGCAAGACATTCTCACGGAATTCATTGTATGTGCCAACTTTCTCCGCATCCTGTGCCATGCCTATATGACATTCGTAAATAAGCAATGGAGACTTCGTTGGCTTGAAGGATTTCTTTTTCCATTCGTATGGAGTCGGGTTCCAAACTTGAGCAGAGAAGATTTTTGTCTGTTCATCTTGCACCACGCGATTTGCCCATGCCGGAATACGCTCACCATGACCGCCATCCCAGTATACATGCATTTTGAACAAATCGCCATGCTTAACAGCCTTCTCTGAAAGTTTCAGTTCCCAATCGCCAGACTCATTAATACGCTTCGCCTTATAGCGCTCCGTTTCCTTCCATCCGTTAAAATCGCCAACAAGATACAGATCTGTGGCATTAGGTGCCCACTCGCGGAACACCCATCCTCGCGAGGTTTTGTGCAAACCATAATATTTGTGTCCGTTTGCAAAATCAGAGATTTTCGTTTTTCCATTATTCGTGAGAGCGTTGAGTTTCCACAACGCGTGATCATGGCGGCCACGTATTGCGTCCTCAAAAGGTTGCAAATAGGCATCATTCTTAACCAAACCGATATGCTTCACGGTTTGTTGCTTCTTAGCCACCATCTGTTTCTTTGTTTTTGTTGCCATAGCAGAATTGATTTATTGATATTTAAGATATTTCATATTTATATATTACAAGCAACATCAGCACAAGCATAGAAATACTTAGTCTTCGAATCTCTTGCCGCGCTCGTAATGACCACGTTTTGTTATAGTACCATTTCGATCTTTTTCCACGAACTGTCCGTCACGATAGCCGTCAACATAGGCTCCTTCAAAACGCTTGCCTTCTTTGGTTTCTTCAATGGCAGGGCCATTAGGCTTGTCGTTCTTATATATGCCTTTAAATTTGCTTCCATCGGAAAAATGGATTATTACCTCTCCATCGACCTTTCCGTTTCTGAAGTTGCCCTCAAACACGTCACCGCTTTTCTTCGTCAACTTACCATGTCCATTTTGTAGATTGTTTTTCCATTGACCTACATATATATCACCATTTTTCCAAATGAAAGTGCCTAAACCGTCTTTGTCACCTTCATTGAAGTGTCCCGTGTATTTATCGCCGTTTTTATATTTAAATATGCCCTCACCGGTACGTTCTCCTTGAACATAATCGCCTTCATAGACGTCACCGCTTTGGAAGCGATAGATACCTTTTCCATTTTGTATATCATTAAGCCAATCGCCTACATATACATCCCCGTCAGCATATTTGTTTGTACCTTTTCCGGAACGTTGGTTGTCGACCCACATACCATCATAAGTTGTGCCATCTCCCCATACGAAGACGCCCCTACCCGACTTTTGATCTTCATTCCAATTCCCGTCATAATACGCACCGCCAGAGAAAGTGTACTTTCCCTTTCCCTGCCGTTTGTCCTGTTGCCAAAAGCCATCATATACATCGCCATTATAATAGTACATCACGCCATGCCCCTGCTGATAATCACGGTACCACATACCAACATACTTATTGTTATTTATAAACCAATAAGTGCCATAGCCATGCTGTTGGTCTTGAAACCATTCTCCATCATATTTTTCTCCGTCAGAGAACGTATATATCCCTTGACCTTGACGTTTTCCTTTGACATACTCGCCTTCATAAGTATCTCCATTCTTGAAGAGAGTGAACCCCTTCCCGTGTGGCTTGCCCGATTGTATCTGGCCCTTATAAACTCCGTGATCATGAGTTTCACAAGAGCCAAGGGTTATTTTCTGAGCTTGTGCAGAGATGGAAAGAGCCCAGAAAGCCATCGTTATATGTATGTATTTCTTCACTTTTCTTTATTTAATGAACGTATCTAATGCCAAAATTATACAATAAACACGAAATCACAAAATGATATTATAATTTTTTACATAAAAGAGTGGAGGCTTAAACTTATTTCATTTTTCTCCTTTGCTAAAACCCATAACTAAAGCCTAATGATATGTATTCCTTCATCTGCCAATAGCCATGGTTATCAACGCGAGCAGCCCCGTCATCGAAGCGTGGATATAGGAATATATTGCTTGAAATATACTTATTAAACACAAATGTAATTGTGTTCTCCCATTCCATCAACATACGCTTATATGTAGTGTAACCATATAGGCGAGTTTTCCAGCGTATGTCCTTCGTTATGAGCCAAGTCAAGTCTATAGTGACCTCCGAACCAAAATCATCTTTCGTGTGTTTGCCTTCTTCTATTCCAAATCGAGGAGCCAATTTGCTGTCTTTCACGTAGGTGAGATTGTATGCGATAGGAGCCAAATGTACGGAGCCCGTCAGTTTGCCTTTCAGCCAGTTGACACTATAGTCCATACCGAGAGAAGGATTGACATAAAGCGGAGAAAGGAAATTGGAATATAGCGTAGGGTCATTGCTCTTCAATCCACGCATAAACTGTGTGCTTGCAATAAGCTGGAATGTATAATACCATTTCTTTGTAGCTTGTAATCCTACCTTGCCAGTGTAGCGTATAAGATCTTCTGAAGCACGCACGGTATGCAGAGTGTCGCCCTTTGAGTTTTGAAGTCCGAGGCGGAGTTCCAATTTGTTGTCCCACTTGAAACGCTGTTTATTGTCATAGTTGGCTTGCAACGTTACAGTGCCAAGCATAGAATAGTTGCTCTCACCGCCCTTGTACCAGTTGTCAGAAACATAGTTTTGGAACAACTGCAAAGAGTAATCGCCACTGAATTTCCAAAAATTCGGTTTTTCGACATATATGTCCAATGGTGCGTCTATAGCTTCGCCACCATTCTTATGAGCTACCTTTTCCACCAAATCCGCATCAGGTACGACCTTCTCGGGATGCGGATTAAGCACGGGGCCTGCACTATCAAGCTGTCTCTGCGTGCCGCGAACTAAGTCGGGGCGGCCAACATAGATAGCAGCAAGGGTAGAATTCTCCATGTCATCGTCGTTCTCATTGGAAAATGAGAACATTCGTTCAGAAACGTCATGATAGAAAGTCATTGGCACAAACAGTCGATAATACTTACCATCCAACACTCCGTATGTTTTGCTTTTAGCTGTCTTCATTGTGTCAATCGCGTTTTTACGCATGCACAAGGAATCCACGTACGATTTGACAAATTGTGGCACAGTGTCCGTTTCATGCCCTTTTACAGCACGTAAGCGCGACTGCCCCATAGAGGGAAGAACAACAAACGCAGCCATGGCCACCATTATTACTTTTATTCTCATACAATGCTTCATTCGATGTTTTACTGACAATAGTTTCTGCAAAGGTAAGAATAATAATTGGATTTTCTTGTGCGTTTCGTATTTTTATGCTAACTTTGCACAATGTATTAATGGATAATTTAGGAAATCAATTCTTATATAAATTATATCACCGTGGCTGAAACAAAGTACATATTTGTTACTGGCGGCGTTGTGTCTTCACTTGGTAAAGGCATCATTTCGTCGTCTATCGGTAAACTCTTGCAGGCAAGAGGTTACAACATCACCATCCAAAAATTTGACCCGTATATCAACATCGACCCAGGAACACTCAACCCTTACGAACATGGAGAATGTTACGTAACAGTTGACGGTATGGAAACCGACCTCGACCTCGGACATTACGAGAGATTCACAGGAATCCAAACCACTAAAGCCAACTCTCTGACAACCGGCCGCATCTATAAGGCCGTCATTGACAAGGAACGCCGCGGCGACTATCTTGGCAAGACAATACAAGTCGTGCCACACATCACTGACGAAATCAAACGCAACGTTAAGCTGCTTGGTCAGAAGTACCATTATGACTTTGTCATCACAGAAATCGGAGGCACAATCGGCGATATTGAAAGCGCACCTTTCATGGAAGCCATCCGACAACTTAAATGGGAATTGGGTAAGAGAGCCATTAATATCCACCTTACATACGTACCTTATCTTAAAGCCGCAGGCGAATTGAAGACCAAGCCGACGCAACATTCCGTAAAGGAGCTTCAGAGTGTCGGTATACAGCCCGACGTGCTCGTACTACGCACAGAGAAGCATCTTGACGAAGGGATATTGAAGAAAGTTGCAAGTTTCTGTAATGTAGACCTCGACTGCGTAATACAGAGCGAGGACCTTCCAAGCATCTACGAAGTGCCGGTCAACATGCAGAAACAAGGTCTTGACACAGCCATACTGCGCAAGACTGGCGAGCCTATTGGCGAGACTCCAGCCTTGGGCCCATGGAAGGCTTTCCTCGACCGTCGCAAGCGCGCCACAGAGACCGTAAATATTGGACTGGTCGGCAAGTACGATCTCCAGGATGCCTATAAGTCAATCCGTGAGAGTCTTTCTCATGCCGGCACATACAACGACCACAAAGTCAACATCACATTTATCAATTCAGAATACCTTACAGAAGAAAATGTCGGGGAAAAGCTCAACGGCCAAGACGGAATTCTCATCTGCCCAGGTTTCGGACAACGTGGCATTGAGGGTAAGATTGTAGCGGCCCACTACTGCCGCACTCATAACATCCCCACTTTCGGAATATGTCTCGGTATGCAAATGATGGTTATAGAGTTTGCAAGGAACGTGCTTGGATATGCCGATGCCAACAGCCGCGAGATGGACGAAAAGACTCCGCATAATGTAATTGACATTATGGAAGAGCAAAAGAACATCACGAATATGGGTGGCACAATGCGTCTCGGTGCTTACGAATGTGTGCTCAAGCAAGGATCAAGAGTATTCGACATCTATAAGAAGGAACACATTCAAGAACGCCATCGCCATCGCTATGAGTTCAATAACGACTTTCAGAAAGAGTTTGAACGTGCCGGAATGCAATGTGTCGGACGCAACCCTGAGAGCGACCTTGTGGAAATAGTAGAGATTCCTGGCTTAAAATGGTACATCGGAACGCAGTTCCATCCGGAATACCAAAGTACCGTGCTTCATCCTCACCCGCTGTTCGTAGACTTCGTAAAGACAGCTATTGAGAACAAGAAAAAGTAGAAGGTACGACCTCTAAAATAAAACAAGGGGAGTTAGCTGGATTTTCTCAAAATCAAGTTGCTTGATTTATAGGGGAATTCCTGTTAACTCCCATTTGCCGTAAAAATAGAAACAATATTTTATTAACAATTAACCAACTAAGAAAGTGGACAAAAACAACATCATCGGCTTTGTGCTTATAGCCGCTGTTCTCATTGGATTTGGAGTATGGTCGCAGCCCTCTAAAGAAGAGCAGGCAGCTGCCAGACGTCAAGATTCTATTGAGAACGTTGCACGACAGAAAGCCGAAAATGCAGCAAAACTGGCAGCTCAACAAAAGACTGAGCAAGCTAAAGCCGCCGCAGAGGCGGACACAACAGCCCTTTTCCATGCCGCACTCAATGGCAAGCCCGCTGACATTGTGCTCAAGAACAAAAAGGTAGAACTTACCATCAACACAAAGGGTGGCGTAGTAACAAAGGCTGTTATCAAGAATTTTGAAGATCGCAACGGCAACAAAAACGTCACATTGTTCGACAGCAAGACTCAGAGCCTTAACTTCGCCCTTGCTGCCAAGGACGTGAACGTCAACACTGCCGACCTCTATTTCACGCCATCAGGCAAGACAGACTCGACTGTGACGATGACAGCCAATGCAGGCAGCGGGAAGTCGCTTGTCATAAGATACACTCTCGGCACCGACTATATGCTTCACACGCAAATACAGGCTGTCGGCTTGGCTAACGCTTTCTCTCCATCAACTACTCAGATGGACGTACAGTGGAAAGACCTTATCCGCCAGCAGGAACGTGGATTCACCTTTGAGAACCGCTACGCTTCACTTACATATCATAAGACAGACGGCGGAACGGACTATCTTTCGGAAGCCAAGGACATAAAGGACGAGACCATAGAGAAGAAAATCGATTGGGTCGCTTTCAAGAACCAGTTCTTCTCTGCTGTCATGATTGCCAAGAATGACTTCTCCGAGAACTCACAGATGACAAGCATACCGCAGCAGAAAGGTTCTGGCTACCTGAAGCAGTATGAAGCTAAGATGAAGACATTCTTCGACCCAACGGGCAAGACTCCTTCTGAATTCGACTTCTATTTCGGTCCTAACGATTTCCGACTGCTGAAGCGTGTCGAGCAGGAGTGCAATTTCGACAAAGACTTGCAGATGCAGCGCCTTGTGTATCTCGGTTGGCCGCTGTTCCGCATCATCAACCGTTGGTTCACAATCTACGTCTTCGACTTCCTTACTGGTTTGAACATAAACATGGGTATTGTCTTAATACTCATAACGCTTCTTCTCAAGCTTATCACCTACCCGATGGTGAAGAAGAGCTATATGAGTTCGGCAAAGATGCGTGTATTGAAGCCGAAATTGGAGGAAGCCACCAAGCAGTTTGACAAGCCTGAAGACCAGATGCAAAAGCAGCAGGCAATGATGGCAGAATACGCTAAATATGGAGTGTCGCCATTGTCAGGATGTTTGCCTATGCTCATACAGATGCCTATCTGGATTGCTATGTTCAACTTCGTGCCTAACGCCATCCAGCTTCGTGGCGAGAGCTTCCTCTGGATTAAGGATCTCTCCACCTACGATCCAATCATTGAATGGAACACAAACCTTTGGCTCATTGGCGACCATCTCTCTTTGACTTGCATCCTCTTCTGCGTGGCTAACATTCTCTACTCATTGATGACGATGCGCCAGCAACGCGATCAGATGGTAGGACAGCAGGCCGACCAAATGAAGATGATGCAGTGGATGATGTTCCTCATGCCACTGATGTTCTTCTTCATGTTCAACGACTACTCGGCAGGTCTTAACTTCTACTATTTCATCTCGCTGTTCTTCAGCGCAGCCATTATGTGGACGCTCCGCAAGACCACTAACGACGAGAAGTTGCTCGCTATCCTTGAAGCCAAATACAAAGAGAACAAAGACAACCCGAAGAAATTGAGCGGTCTTGCAGCACGCCTTCAGGCCATGCAGGAACAGCAGCAGGAACTTCAGCGCAAACGCGAGGAACTTGAGCGCAAACGCAAGGGGTTATAAAGAGCAAACATAAACTATTTGCAGTTAACGTAATTATTGTGGAACAACGTCCACGCGGAAGTTAGCTGACAATAGTATCTTTATGGTATAGTGGATGAAGCCCGCCCAAAAGTTATCAAGACATTTGTCGGATAACTTCTGAGTGGGCTTTAGCCAACGATAAATTCTTTACATTCCGGCAACTTCAATATTTTACAATATATGAACAAGACATTAACTTTTGCTGTCGCTGCCGCTATCGGTTGTGCCAGCATAAATGCTGAGGCACAGACAATGATAGGCAAGACGACAGACGTAGCCGCCATCAGCCATGGCGATCGCATGACGCCCGAAACACTTTGGGCTATGGGCCGCATTGGCGGATTTGCTCCTTCTCCCGACGGCAAGACCATAGCCTATCAAGTGGGCTATTACAGCGTGAAAGAGAACAAGAGCCATCAAATGCTCTACACTATCTCTGCCGACGGAAAGACACAGCGCACGCTGACCACTACCGCCGCGAGCGAAACTGACGCTGTATGGACTGACGGAGGAAAGCGCATTGCATTCCTCTCAAACGGACAACTATGGTCTATGAGCGCTGACGGATCCGACCGCCGTCAACTTACGAAAAGCGAGACAGAAATCGAAGGTTTTAAGTTTTCTCCCGACGGAAAGAAAGTAATTCTTATAAAGTCGCTCCCCTATCATGAGAGCATAAAGAAAAATCCTGACGATCTGCCTTTGGCAACGGGCCGTGTGGTGACCGATCTTAACTATCGCCATTGGGATCATTACGTGGAATCTATAGCACATCCTTTCGTGGCTAATGTCACAGACGAAGGCGTGGACAACGGAAAAGACATCAGCGAAGGCGAACCGTATGAATGTCCTATGGCTCCATTCGGCGGCATTGAACAGCTTGCCTGGAGTCCTGATTCCAAGACAATAGCATACACATGCCGTAAGAAAACAGGAGTGAAATATGCTATTTCCACAGACTCCGACATATTTCTGTATGACGTGACCACAGGCACAACAAAAAACCTCTGCAAGCCAGAAGGCTACAAAGAGCCTGACGTAGACGCTACGAAGACGATGAAGGACCAAGCTGTCAACCATCAGAAGGGAGACCTGAATGTCGGTTACGACACCAATCCTAAATTCTCTCCAGATGGCAGATACATTGCTTGGCAGTCAATGGCACGTGACGGATACGAGAGCGACCGCAATCGCCTCTGTATCTACGACCTTGCAAGTGGCGAAAAGAAATATGCAACAGAGAAATTCGACTCAAACGTCGACGATTTCTGTTGGGCAAGCGATTCTAAGACGCTTTACTTCATCGGCTGCTGGCACGCTTGCGTCAATATGTATCAGACGACCGTTAACGGAGATGTAAAGCAATTGACCGACGACTGGATGGACTTCGGTTCTCTGCAACTGCTCGGCAACACCGGGAAAATCCTCGCATCTCGCCACAGTATCTCGCAAGCCGACGAACTATATATCGTTACGCCTGGAAAAGACGTGAAGAGGACGAAGGTGCAACAACTCACGCATGAGAACAAGGCGTTCTATCAGCAGATTGAAATGGGCAAGGTGCAGGAACGATGGGTGAAGACTTCCGACGGAAAGCAAATGCAGGTATGGGTGATTCTTCCTCCTCATTTCGACGCAAACAAGAAATATCCTACACTACTCTATTGCGAGGGCGGTCCACAAAGTCCGGTCAGCCAGTTCTGGAGCTACCGATGGAACTTCCAGATTATGGCAGCGCACGACTATGTCATCATTGCGCCAAACCGCCGCGGACTCCCTGGTTACGGCTCCGAGTGGAACGAGGAAATCTCTGGAGACTGGACCGGCCAGTGCATGAAGGACTATCTTGCTGCTATTGACGACGCGGCAGAGAACTTGCCTTATGTCGACAAGAATCGTCTCGGATGTGTCGGAGCAAGTTTCGGAGGATTCTCCGTATACTATCTCGCAGGCCATCACAACAAGCGTTTCAAGGCTTTCATAGCACATGACGGAGCCTTCAACCTTGAGTCGATGTACACCGACACTGAAGAGGCATGGTTCTCCAACTGGGAATACGACGATGCCTATTGGAACAAGGACAAAACGGCAAATGCAACTCGCACGTATGAGAACTCACCTCACAGGTTTGTCGACCAATGGGACACGCCTATTCTCTGCATACATGGCGAGAAGGACTACCGCATCAACGCCAACCAGGGCTTTGGAGCGTTCAACGCAGCTCGACTCAAGGGTATTCCTGCCGAGCTTCTCATCTTCCCCGACGAGAACCATTGGGTGTTGAAGCCGCAGAATGGCATACTTTGGCAGCGTACATTCTTTGAATGGCTCGATAAATGGCTTAAGAAATAAGATTAACAAACTAACGAAAAAAGAAAAGTAAAATGGTTGAAAAAGTAAAACAACTCTTGAATGACAAGGCATGGGCTCGTTGGACAGCCCTCGTGCTTATCGCTTCAATGATGTTCTTCGGCTACATGTTTGTCGATGTAATGTCACCTATCCAGGCTCTAATGGAGAGCGAGAAAGGATGGGGACCTGACACTTTTGGCACTTATGCCGCTTCCGAGTACATCGTCAACGTTATGGGTTTCCTCATCATTGCAGGTGTAATTCTCGACAAGATGGGCGTGCGCTTTACGGGTGTACTGTCGGCTTCCATGATGTTCATCGGAGCATCAATTAAACTCATTGGTATCAGCGACTGGTTTGCCACAACAGCTCTCTCCAATTGGCTCAACTCTTGGTGGGTGAGCCTCCCGGCAAGCGCAAAGATGGCTTGCCTCGGCTTTATGATTTTCGGATGTGGCTGCGAGATGGCAGGCACAACAGTGTCAAAAGCCATTGCAAAATGGTTTAAGGGTAAGGAGATGGCTCTTGCAATGGGTCTTGAAATGGCCATCGCACGAGTAGGCGTGTTTGCTATATTCTCTATATCGCCTATGATAGCAAGCCACTTTGGAACGGTTGTTGCCCCTGTTGCCTTCTGCACGGTGCTTCTGCTCATCGGTCTCATCACCTTCATCGTTTTCACATTCATGGACAAGACTCTCGACAAGGAGATGGGCAATACAGAAGAGGCTGCCGACCCTGAGGACGAATTCAAATTCAGCGACCTTGGCAAGATCTTCTCTTCACAAGTGTTCTGGATTGTCGCTCTGCTTTGCGTTCTCTACTATTCGGCCATATTCCCATTCCAGCGCTATGGTGCCAACATGCTCCAGTGCAATCTTGACGGAATCTCTCCTGAGGACGCTGCCAACATCTTCCGCTGGTTCCCTATCGGAGCTGCTGTCATCACTCCATTCCTTGGAAACTTTCTTGACCGCAAGGGTAAGGGAGCAACGATGCTTATGGGTGGCGCGTTGATTCTTATCTGTTGCCACCTTATATTTGCATTCGTTCTGCCTGCAACGAAGAGCCCTATCATCGCCTACTCTACTATTGTACTCTTGGGCATCTCTTTCGCACTTGTGCCTGCCGCTTTATGGCCAAGCGTACCGAAGATTATCGACGAGAAGATTCTGGGTTCTGCCTACTGCCTTATATTCTGGGTTCAAAACATTGGTTTGTGCTTCGTTCCGAAGATTATCGGCAACTTGCTTGCTTCGACCAATGAGAACAATCCTGCCGTAATCGCAGCAAAGAATGCAAATGCCGACTTTATCCCGTATGACTACACTATACCACTCGTAGTATTTGCAAGTTTTGGCGTTTTGGCCTTGCTTTTCGCAATTTACCTGAAGGCTCTCGACAAGAAGAGAGGTTTCGGTCTTGAAGAACCAAACATCAAGGATTAATCCAAGCAATCTTTGATTTCAAAGCTGTAAGATAGATTTCAGAACAGCATACAGTAGTAATCCGCAATGCCGACAAACGGGCGTTGCGGATTTTTCTGTTAGCGCCCAATGGCATTAATATACTCCATGCAAATATTGTATAGAGAGTAAAAAAGTATTACAAAATGGATTCTCAATCTGGAGATTCCTGTGGTTATGAGACTGATGACTGACACTTGAATAGTGTAACTTTTTGAGGCTTTTCTCGCAATAATCTAATAAAAAGGAGAGTTTAATGCTGTTTTTCCTCATGGCAAGTGCCACTTTAAACATAGTAAAGTGCCACCTAAGTATAGTAAAAGTGGCACTTTAGATAGTCTAAAGCGCCACTTTTACTATTGATTATCTCAAGTTTAGGGTTACTTTTATTGCACACATATCTTGTTGACATACGCATTGACTTGATTCTCAGTCAATTCTTCATTGCACGCAAATTCTGTCAAAGAAATCAACAAGATGGAACTCTGCTAATTCTGTCGTAAGTTTTGAGAGTCGGATTATGCAAATATTGTCATAGAAAGGACTTTAAAATCCATTAAAATCAAAGCGTTTCGCTCCTTCCACCCAGCTTCAATAGGCATCATTGATTTAACATTTGCTCCAGTTTCACAACCATTGAGGCTGCATTGACCTTTTTCTCCTCAGTCATCGCAGACGACTTAAAGGAGTTGAGCGCCTTTCGCAAAGCAGCGAGACGTTTTTTCTGCCCAGTCTTCGCATACTGATTCTTCAGCAAAAAAACCTTCTCCGCATCTTGCAATCCCTCAACAAGACGTTCGAATCTTATACTGCTACGCGGACCAGGATATATGCTGTAGGTGTCGCCTGCTGCCCAGGTTCTGAATCTTGAGTCGTGCAATGGGTCTTTAGTCCAGCTGTTGACTGCCCAACGCAGATAGCCGTCATAATCATCTGCCACAGCATTGATACCTATCCATGTTGCTTCTGCGGGTGAAGAGAAAGAGAATGTGCCAGGAAAAGCCTCAGTACAGCAAGTGTAGTAAGTACTTATTTGACCTTTTGCCCGGCGTTCTTTCAGAACGCTGTCGGGGAAATGCTGCCCATAAGGAATTGAAAGATAATAAAGATCGCCCTGTATCTCATCGTGATAATTACCAGCGAGAGTTATTTTAAACTCCTTATCGGCTTCCTTTATAACCTTTATGGCTTCCTTCATAGCATCCATTGGCCGTTCGTCCATAGAGATAGCCGTTCGCTCAAACCATCCCTTTTGCTTTAAGTGCTTGGAGAAATCACGCAGAAAAACGCCCCAATATTCAGCATAAGCAGCATCTCCAGGCTTTGTCTCTACAAACTGCACGCGATTGGTGGCTTCATCGTAATAGTCGAAACGCAAGTTCCATGGTATCATCGTATAGCACGATATAAGCCCCTTTATGCCAACTTTATTGGTCATAAATTCCACCCAACGGTCGAAAACATTATAACCAAACTCCCATGAACCGTCAATATGCTTGACACGAGTAACCATACTGTCATAGTGGTCCTCTGTCTGACCATTCCAAGGCATATGCATGATAGACGCCGTGATGGCAGATTGTCCTGCATCTGCAAGCATACGCATAATGGGAAGCATCGCATCAAAATGTTCCTGGCTCCATAGCTTCACGCCGTAATAGCGAGCAACAGAATATGGATTCTGCCAAAGGTCTAAGTTTAGATGCCAATTCTTAGGCTCTGGCAATTGCCTATTGAGCACCTTAACCTCATAATCAAGTTGCTTGACATTATCTTCTCCAATAACGACATAAAGAGAACCTTTGTACACGCCAGGCTCGACATTCATCGGCACTCTTACATTAAGCCATAATGGTCTGGCAGAATTGCGCTCCACCGGCAAGCAATCGTTTATGTCAAGTACATCTGCCACAAGGGAAGAATCCCATTCAGCCTTGTTTTCTCTACATCCACATCCACCTTTGCCATCCTTATTGAGTTCGTCGGTCAGTACGTAGCGCACAAAATGCGTGCGGACATTAGAAGAAGGAATGATGTTATTGGCAGAACGGAGATCGCTCGCAAGAAGTTTCACTTTTTCCAAATCAACATTAGTCCACAACATAGCCTGCAAATTCACACGTTCTCCGCGCCATGCCTTGATTGAGGCAGAATGTTGAATATTCTCCAATTGCGGTATGCTATGCTTCGGATAGCGTATATCTTTTGATGCCCATGACAGCATAACTGGATACGGAAGTTTTTCCCAACGTGCCTCAGAGTCTTTTGGCTTAGGGTCGGCAAGTTCTTCATATTGACCTAATGGATTAGTAAGAAGTGAATTGTCTTGAGCCTTCACACATCCTACAATGGCAGAGAAAAACAAGGAGAGAAATAAAAATCGCATAAAATGAATTTAAGGTTTAACATAAATGTCTAATGAAAAAGAGGGGAAAGACCTTGTTTTGCATCTTTCCCCTCTTTCTTTATGATACAGCAAATGCCGAAACATCATCGCTGCAAACGTTTTAATTATTAATACTGCCTCCTACAATATCCAGCAATTCGCTTGTAATAGCCTGCTGACGACTCTTGTTGTACTGCAAATTGAGTTCACGAAGAATTTCATCAGCATTGTCTGTTGCCGTCTGCATAGCCACCATACGTGCAGCATGTTCACTTGCAAGACTGTCCAAAAGGGCTGTATAAATCATCAAGTGGAGCAACTTAGGTATAAGCAGTGTGAGCACTGTGCGCATGTCGGGCTCGACAATGAAGTTGTCGTTAAGCGGATGAGCCGACTCGACGCTTTTCTCCTCCGTCGTGTCCTTGTGCTTAAGATATTCTTGTGCCTCTTTTGAAGTGACTGTGGAAGTCAGGTCGCGCACATGGTCGCGATTGAGTTCCTCCTCGATGTCAATCGGCAAGAAATGCTTACGGGTAAGAATCTGCGAGCCTGCGCTCTTGAAATGATGGAAAATCATTTCGACACGGTCGACCTCGCCATTTACGAACATCGTACCAAGCTCATGAGCAATCTTGATGCAGTCACCCACATTAGGCTTGTCAGCAAGAGCCGTGAAGTCACCTGCGATGTTCAGTCCCATCTTTTGTGCCTTCTCCGCAATCTTGCGACCAATTGGATAGACCACAATATTCTCTTTGCCCAGTCCCGAATATTCGTCAACGACATGCTGCAAAAGCCTAATGACATTAGAGTTAAAGCCTCCGCACAAACTGCTGTTTGAGGCATAAACGACTAACGCTACGCGCTTCACTGGCCTTACTTCGTTCAACACCGTACGCGCATCTGTCTCCGACGCAATAAAAGACTTGAGGATGTGCTCCAGCATTGTCTCGTAAGGGAGCATGTTCTCTATCATGACTTGCGCATGGTGCAACTTTGAGGATGCAACCATCTTCATAGCACTCGTAATCTTGCGAGTGCTATTAACAGATGTTATTCGGTTTTTAATTTCTTTGAGCGATGGCATAAGCAATTAGTTTTTGTACTGCCCAGCTATATCTGCCATAGTGGCTTCAATAACAGAGGTAAGTTGCTCATCGATTTTTCCGCTTCCAAGAGTATCTATGACGTCCTGGTGTACAGAGCGCATCTTCTCAAGGAAGGCATCCTGACACTCACGCACCTTTTCCACTGGCACATCATGCATAAGTCCATGAGTTCCACAGTAGATAATAGCGACTTGCTCACCTACGGGCATAGGTGAATACTGAGGCTGAATAAGAAGCTGATTGTTCTTGCGGCCGCGGTCGATAGTCATGGCTGTTACGGCGTCCATATCGCTTGAGAACTTTGAGAAGGCCTCAAGCTCACGGTACTGGGCCATATCTATCTTCAACGTGCCTGCAACCTTCTTCATACTCTTAATCTGTGCAGAACCACCCACACGAGACACTGAGATACCTACATTGACAGCAGGACGGAAACCTTGATTGAACAGGTCACTCTCAAGATATATCTGACCGTCGGTGATGGAAATCACATTTGTCGGGATATAAGCAGACACGTCGCCTGCCTGAGTCTCGATAATAGGAAGAGCGGTTAGCGAACCGCCACCCTTGACGTGTCCTTTCATGCACTCTGGCAAATCGTTCATCTGTTCTGCCACTTCCTGTTGGTCATTGATACGTGCAGCACGCTCAAGAAGACGGCTATGCAAATAGAACACATCTCCAGGATAAGCCTCACGTCCTGACGGACGACGGAGAATAAGTGAAACCTCACGGTAGGCAACAGCCTGCTTGGAGAGGTCATCATATACAACGAGGGCGGAATAGCCACGATCGCGGAAATATTCACCGATAGCAGCACCTGCGAATGGTGCATAGTACTGCATGGCGGCAGGATCCGCAGCGGTTGCGGCAACTACAATGGTATAAGGCATTGCACCATGCTGCTTCAAGTTCTCCACAAGAGCGGCTACAGTAGACGCCTTCTGGCCGATAGCTACATATATACAATACACTGGATTGCCTGCCTCATAGAAACTCTTCTGGTTGATGATAGTATCAACGGCAATCGCTGTCTTACCAGTCTGGCGGTCGCCGATGATAAGCTCACGCTGTCCACGACCAATAGGAATCATAGAGTCTACCGACTTCAATCCTGTCTGCAATGGCTCTTTCACGGGTTGGCGATAGATTACACCTGGAGCCTTTCTGTCGAGAGGCATCTCAAAAGCGCCAGTAAGGTCTATATCACCCTTTCCGTCAATAGCCTGTCCAAGAGGATTGATGACACGTCCAAGCATGTTGTCGTTGACATTAATCGACGCAATACGCTTTGTACGCTTAACAACCATGCCTTCCTTTATGCCGTCAGTAGATCCAAGAAGCACACAACCTACATTGTCTTCCTCAAGGTTCATAACGATTGCCATAGTGCCGTTCTCGAATTCCAAAAGCTCATTGGCTTCAGCATTACGCAATCCGTAAATACGCGCCACGCCGTCACTCACCTCCAGCACAGTTCCGACCTCGTCAAATTTCTGACTGTTGTTCAGACCCTGAAGCTGTTCGAGGAGCACTTGAGACACTTCGCTTGGTTTGATTTTATCTGACATAATTACTGTTTACTTTATTTATTAAGCTTTGACAAGATGGTATTCAGTTGAGTTCTAACACTTGCATCCATACGGTAAGTGTCATATTCAAGAACGAAACCGCCTATAATATCAGGCTTCACTTCCGTCTTGAACTCGACTGTTCCCTTTGTCTTACTTTCCACCAACTGGCGTAATTTCGACTCTGTTTGAGAGTCTACGACTGCGGCAGTTGTTAATTTAGCACGAATTAAATTGTTATGCCTTCTGTACAGAGTAATAAAAGAATTGGCTATGAATTGCATGATACTCTCACGTCCTTCCTTGAGAACAAGGTCGAAAAACTTTTTCGTGAGCTCGCAAGCATTTCCACCTGCCGCAGTAATCAGCAAGTCTTCCTTCTGCTGCTTAGATAACATCGGATTATCTATGGTTGTCTTCAGCTGTGCAACCTTGGCATAGCTACCCACAACAGAAAGCATATCAGCATACACTCGGTCTGCCACTTTCGCCTCAATGCCGGCCTTCAGCAAGGCACGAGCATATCTCACCGATATCAATCCTAAATCCATAGCTTACTATTTATTATTTTGTGTAACTTCGTCAAGCATCTGATTAATATAATCCATCTGTGCTTCGTCAGTGCCGAGCTTCTTTCTTAAGATTTTCTCTGAGACCTCAACACTCAACATGGCTACTTGCTGGCGAATCTCGCTGATTGCGGCTTGCTTCTGATTCTCTATTTCGGCTTTGGCCTCACCAAGAATACGTGCACCCTCATCACGAGCTTTCTCCTGTGCTTTCTCCACAATAACGTCACGGGTTGCAGCAGCCTCCTTGAGAATGGAGGCTTGCTTTTCCCGCGCTTCCTGAAGCATGGACTCACATTCCTGTTTGATGTTCTCAAGCTGAGAAGATGCTATCTGTGCTTTCTTCAAGCTCTCGTCGATATACTTCTTGCGCTTGTCAACCATAATGACAATGGATGGAAACCCAAATTTCGCCAGTATGAAGAATGCGACAAGAAATGCCAGAAGCATCCAGAACAATAGTCCGATGTCAGGAGTTAATATTGATGGTAAATTATCAAAATTCATCTGCTATATTTTTCGATAACCTGTTCCTACTTGATAAGGAAGGCACAAGCAACAATGGCAAACAAAGCACATCCCTCTACAAAGGCAGAGGTAAGGATCATGTTTGTCTGAATCTTGCCAGAAGCCTCAGGCTGACGAGCGATAGCATCCATTGCATTGCCACCAATCTTACCGATACCTAAACCTGCACCAATTACTGCAATACCTGCTCCGAGACCGCAGCCCAGCTGAGCCAGACCTTCTGCAGCCAAAAGTGATGAAATAATCATAATACTTTAAGTTTTAATTTTGTTATATTTGTTAATTTTTAAATTCTTTTTTTCATGACATACACGCCTCGCATTTCTGCGTCCGTAAATGTCAAGAGATTGTTAAGCTTCAGCTTCCTCGTCCTTCTGCGCCAAGCCTATGAACACCGCACTAAGCAATGTAAATACGTAAGCCTGAATGAAGGCCACAAGAACCTCAAGCAAATTCATAAAGAGCATCATTACGACACTGACCGTATTGAGTCCAATTCCATATCCCACTCCCATTGACCATCCGAGGAATATCACACATGTGAAACTCAAGATGATTGCATGGCCTGCCATCATGTTGGCGAAAAGACGAACCATGAGCGCAAACGGCTTTGTGAAGACACCGAAGAACTCAATGACTGGCATTAAAGGCACTGGGTAAGCCTTTAAGAACACAGGCACATGGGGCCAGAAGATATCCTTCCAATATTCCTTGTTGCCAAAGAGGTTGATGGCAATCATCGTACACAAGGCAAGGAAGAATGTGATGTTTATGTTTCCCGTCACATTAGCTCCTCCTGGGAATATCGGCAACAAGCCCAAAAGGTTTGTTGTGAATATGAAGAAGAATACGGTCAGCAAGTAAGGAGCAAACGGCTTGAAATGCTTTTCGCCAATGGAAGCCTTTATGACATCGTCATAAATAGCCATGACAAACATCTCCATCAAACCGACAAAGCCTCCAGGAGCCTCACTCTTCTCGTCGCGTTTCTTATACCATCGAGCGCATGAAAGGAAGACGGCGACAAGAATTATCACCACAATCCATATCTGTGCGACAGCCTTCGTGATACTCAAGTCAAGCGGTCTCACCGTTGATCCGTCAGGCATTTTCTCGTATATCTTGCCATGATGTTGGGCATCAAAGAAATAGTTGTCTGGCAGGCTATTGGCCGTACACAGCGTCCATTCCCCTGTTGCAGAACTATGCAAGATTATAGGTAAGGCGATTTCCAAACTCTTACCCTCATACTTGGCTATGTGCCACACGTATGAATCAGAGAGATGTTCCAAAACCATCTCCGGTATGTCAATCTTGCCTTTGTTCTGGTTTGCCGCTTCTGCATTAGCAGACATCGACGCTACCAATATCAACAAGAGTACAATTAACGACCTTATCTGTTTCATTATATTATTTGTTTTCATTGTCACACGATGTGTGAGAATTTGATAAACGTGAGAAGAATATCGAGTGATGTCCGATCATTACCAAGTAATACGTCATGAACACCATGCAATATTCTGTCATCGCTTCACTCCCAACAACAAGATAGCACACAACAAGTGTTGCCAAAGCCAACAACATGCGGAATCCAGACACTGCGGTATAGAAAGTAGGGAGACCTTCGTCTCCACTTTTTTTTACCTTGCCCCATATAAAGGCGTCTGCACTTTCGACAACAACTGCAAAAGCAAAAGCCACAGTCGTGGGAGCGAAAAGCCTCTCAAGACCGGCAATGAAATGCAGCGAGGATATTATTCCTGACAATATAATGAATATGCACAAAGTCTGTAGTACATACTTATAGCACAACTTATTTACGTCTTTGTCTTTCAGCATGTTATCAGCGAGCTGTTAAAGTTCAACACAAACATTCACAATATTCTTTTGCACTTCAACAAAGCCGCTGCTCACAATCATGTCATGCACACCTTCCGAGTCATGAAATACGATTTTCCCCTTCTCAAGAGTGGAAATGATGGGAGCATGGTTAGGAAGAATTTCAAACTCTCCCCGTGTGCCAGGAACGACAACTCTATCCACAGCGCCGTCATATTCCACCTTTTCTGGAGATACTATTTTCAAATTCAAACTCATAGATATAAATGTTTATCGTTAAGCTTTAGCTGCCTCAAGCAATTTCTTGCCCTTTGCGATAGCATCTTCTATGGTACCCACATTGAGGAATGCCTGCTCAGGCAGGTCATCAACCTCGCCGTCAAGAATCATATTGAAGCCCTTAATAGTGTCTTCAATTGAAACCATCACTCCCGGTATGCCAGTAAACTGCTCTGCCACTGCAAACGGTTGAGAAAGGAAACGCTGCACACGACGTGCACGGTTTACAGTAAGTTTATCTTCATCCGACAACTCGTCCATACCAAGGATGGCAATGATGTCCTGCAATTCTTTGTAACGCTGAAGAATCTGCTTTACGCGCTGAGCACACTCATAATGAGCTTTACCAACAATCAGCGGATCGAGAATACGCGATGTTGAGCCGAGCGGGTCTACGGCAGGATAAATACCAAGCTCCGTAATCTTGCGGCTAAGCTCCGTCGTAGCGTCAAGGTGGGTGAAGGTTGTGGCAGGAGCAGGGTCGGTCAAGTCATCAGCTGGCACATAAACGGCCTGCACTGACGTGATGGAGCCTTTCTTTGTAGAAGTAATTCGCTCCTGCATCTGTCCCATCTCACTGGCAAGAGTAGGTTGATAACCCACTGCAGAAGGCATACGACCGAGAAGAGCCGACACCTCAGAACCAGCCTGTGTAAAACGGAAGATGTTGTCAATGAAGAACATGATATCGGCAGCCTCGCCGTCCTTTCCACCATGATCACGGAACTCCTCTGCCACGGTAAGACCAGACAAGGCTACAGAAGCACGTGCTCCTGGCGGCTCATTCATCTGACCATAGACAAGAGTGGCCTGACTCTTCTTCAATTCTTCCGGATCAACGAGTGACAAATCCCATTTGCCTTCCTCCATTGCCTTCTTGAACTTCTCGCCATACCGGATAACTCCGGACTCAAGCATATCGCGAATAAGGTCGTTACCCTCGCGTGTACGTTCACCGACACCAGCGAATACAGAATATCCGTTGTGACCCTTGGCAATATTGTTGATAAGTTCCATGATAAGCACTGTCTTTCCAACACCAGCACCGCCGAACAGACCAATCTTTCCACCTTTCATATAAGGCTCAAGAAGGTCAATCACCTTGATGCCAGTTGCAAGCATTTCCTTATGCGTGGACAAGTCCTCAAACTTTGGAGCCTCACGATGGATAGGGTAAGCACCCTCCATGTCAAGTTTGCTCATGCCATCAATTGGCTGACCAATAACGTTCATCATTCGACCCTTGATTTGCTCACCTGCCGGCATTAGGATGGCATTACCCGTAGGCGTCACCTCCAAGCCACGCTGTAGACCATCGGTGTTGTCCATGGCAACGCAACGGACCGTATCCTCACCGATATGCTGCTGAACCTCTATAATAAGTTCCTGACCATTCGGTCGCTTGAGTTTCAGAGCTTCATGAATTTTAGGCAATACCTCTTCAGCATTTCTTCCTGCAGTGTCAAAATAGACATCGATAACAGGACCGATAATTTGAGAGATGTGCCCATTAATTTGTGACATATTATAAATATTTTATATGATAATTCCGATTGCAAATATAACAACAATATTTCTAACAGAAAATTTATTTGTCATAATTGCACCAAATGTACCATTATTTTAGTCGTTTTTAAACTTTATTTAAATACTCAATTCGTCGAGTACTGTAATCAACTTTCTGTCAAAAGGCTTGTCGCTACGGATAGCTTCACTCAACGGTACATATACGATCTCGTTATTTCTAACGCCAATCATAACGTTACGCTGTCCTTGCTGTATTGCCTCTATAGCACCAACACCTGTACGCGAAGCCAAGATACGGTCATGAGCGCTTGGACGTCCGCCACGCTGCAAGTGTCCGAGAATAGAGACGCGCACATCGTATTGCGGGAATTCTTTTCTCACACGGTCGGCATAGAACATAGCACCGCATTTCGGACTTTCCGAAACAATCACAATGCAACTCTTCTTCGACTTACGTATGCCACGCTCCATAAATCGTGCCAACTGGTCAACATCCGTAGAGTCCTCCGGGATAATTGCTGCCTCTGCACCACTCGCAATTGCTGAATTCTGTGCAAGGAAGCCTGCGTCACGTCCCATTACTTCAACAAAGAAAATGCGCTCATGGCTCTGTGCTGTATCGCGGATGCGGTCAACACATTCCACGATAGTGTTCAATGTCGTGTCATAACCGATTGTTGAGTCAGTGCCATAAAGGTCATTATCGATTGTTCCCGGCAGACCGATACAACAGATATCGTAGCGCTGTGCGAACTCCATTGCTCCAGTAAGCGAGCCATTACCGCCGATAACCACCAATGCGTCAATTCCATGATCTACAATCTGTTGGTAAGCCTTCTCCTTGCCCTCGTCTGTCATGAATTCCTTAGAACGTGCTGTTTTCAGAATTGTACCACCCGACATGATAATGCCACTAACATTCTCTGTGGTAAAATTCTCTATCTCGCCGTTGATAAGTCCATCATAGCCGCGATAGATGCCCTTAATGTTGAAACCGTTACAGATTCCTGCACGTGTCACAGCTCTGATTGCCGCATTCATTCCCGGGGCATCACCTCCTGATGTAAGGATACCGATTGTTTTAATTCTTGCCATAGCTATTTATATATGTATTTGTTTTTATATATTGTATTCTTTATACGCAATTTAGAGCACAGATGCGCAAATGACGCAAAGACCTATCGTAGAAGCCAACAGCGCCACCCACCCTACTCTCTTCAAATACCAACCGAGACGTATGCGCTCCATCTTCATCAGAGCGAGCCCACTCATGCTGCCGAGGCATAGCACATTACCACCTACAGCTGAGGCATAAGCAACGACCTTCCAATAGGCTCCATTCTGAAGATAGGCAAGGTTGCCAAGCCCTGTCAACGCGCTGCCGGATGCAGTCTGCACGTCGTGCAATGTAACCATTGACATTAAAGTAGTGAAGCTATCGAGCACTGAGCTAACAACTTCTGCGAACAATCCCATAAAAAACACGTTCGGCAACAATTCGTCAAAGTATTTTGAGAAATGTGCAGCAATGCCTGTTTCTGTAGCTACGCCTGCAGCGAGCATAATACCAAGCACAAAAAGAATCATCTGTATCACGCCATACTGAAGAGCGCGCGGCACACGCCGTTGTATTTTCTCGTCCGTGTTCATTAGCTTTCTATTGACGATTTCGTTCACAATCCACAAAACAGCCAGCACACACAAAGCCCCAAGGAAAGGACTGAGCTTGGTTATGTTATGAAAAGTAGGGATAAACCACAATCCGCCAATTCCCACGAACAGCATCAATAGACGTTGCCACACATTAAGACGCGTGTCATCACCTCTGTAAGGAAGCACTACCATCTGCGTATCTATTCTATCAGGCAAGCGTCTTCCTATCCACCATACGGGCACAGCCCAAGCTATCAGACACGGTACTGCCATTGCTGCCGAAAAGTTTGTTGCAGTCACAGCACCCATATTCCATAGTACGAGTCCTGAAGAGTCACCGATTACTGTTAGCGCGCCTCCGCAATTAGCCGAAAGCACGATTGCACATCCGAGAAGAGCCCGTTCACGTTGTTTGTACACCACGTCGTGCATAATGGTCAACATCATAACAGTAGTCGTGAGATTATCGAGATTGGCTGAAATTAGAAATGTAAGAATTGATACCACCCACAGCATTTTTTTACTATTGCGGGTTCTAAGAAGTTGCGAGAGGAAATCAAAGCATCCGTTGTTTTGAAGAATTTCAACGATTGTCATCGTAGCCAAGAGGAAGAGAACAATCTCAGAAGCCTTACCTACATATTTAAGGAAAACATTTTGAGCTATAAACTGCTTCACCTCAACAGAAGAAGACTGAGCACCGGCGAGGAAATCCGTATAATCAGCAGCGTGATGACCCATTACATAATCAGAGCCAAAGCATATATACAGAATCCAGCCAAGTGTGCCCACAAAGATGGCAACCGCAGCTTTGTTCACATTGGTATATCTCTCTGTAGCAATCAGAAAATAGCCAAGGATCAGTATTGTAACGATTAATAGTGTCATAGCCTCTACATAGTTTTCACACGTGCAAAGTTACAAAATTCTCTGTATTATGCAAGAAATCATTCGTTTTTTATGAGAAAAGCAGTAACTTTGTAGCATTAAATAACACTTAAAAACACTTCATTATATGGCATATTGGTTTGTTTTCAACAAGGGAGACATACTCCTGCAACGTAGAGAAAACGGCACTTATACAATACCGAGTGGCGAAGAACCGCCTGTACACATTCCCGAAGGATCCAACGTATTGGATACTGGCTACATGGACGACGGCACTGAAACGAAATCATTCAGCATCGACTATCTTCCAAGCGATGAGCATTATGAGTTGTGCGGTCTCCGGCAGTCATTCTACAAATTGTCGTTGCCGTTGTACTTGAAGGCAGGTAAATGTAACGAATTACTCTATTGGTTTCGTCACACTCAATACTGCGGAGTATGCGGAGCAAAGATGGAGATGAGCAGTAGCATATCAAAACGTTGTCCTAATTGTGGCAATACTTCATGGCCGCAGCTTGCCACAGCCATCATAGTGCTTATAAACCGCGGCGATGATCTTTTGCTTGTACACGCACGCAACTTCAAGACCGACTTCTATGGTTGCATTGCGGGCTTTGTAGAGACTGGCGAATCGCTTGAGGAAGCAGTAAAGAGGGAAGTCATGGAGGAAACTCAGCTAACCATAAAGAATCTTCGCTACTTCAAGTCGCAGCCATGGCCCTATCCATGCGGATTGATGGTCGGCTTCTTTGCTGAATACGAGAGCGGTGAGCTGAAGCTTCAAGACTCAGAACTTGCTAAAGGAGGATGGTTCAACAAGAATGCTTTGCCGACAATCCCGGAGAAACTCAGTCTTGCAAGAATGCTCATAGACAACTGGCTTGAGCGCCATCATGACTAAATAATGAGAATACATTATTTATACTACAAAAGCAATTAAAATCAATTAGGTTTTAAACAATATCAGAGAAACATAACAAACGAAACGACATGAAACAAATAGGATGGGGATTCATCGGTTGCGGTGAGGTGACAGAAAAGAAGTCGGGTCCGGCATTCAACGAAGTGTCAGGCTCGCAGGTAGTGGCGGTAATGAGCCGCAACGAAGCCAAAGCGAAGTCTTACGCCAAGCGCCATGGCATCAAGCACTACTATACCGACCCTCAGGAACTCATTGATGACCCTGAGGTAACGGCAGTATATATAGCGACTCCACCATCAAGCCATGCCACATTTGCCATCATGGCAATGAAGGCAGGGAAGCCTGTTTACATAGAGAAGCCGCTTGCGGCAAGCTATGAAGACTGCGCCCGTATCAACCGCATCAGCGAGATTACTGGCGTGCCATGCTTCGTCGCCTACTACCGCCGCTATCTTCCCTACTTCCAGAAGGTTAAGGAAATTATCAGTTCGGGTGTTATCGGAACCATCGCCAACGTACAGATACGCTTCTCCGTACCGCCGCGCGACCTCGACTATGAGAGTTCGCACAACCTTCCGTGGCGTCTTCAGCCCGACATTGCAGGCGGAGGCTATTTCTACGACCTCGCCCCACACCAGCTCGATCTTATCCAAGACATCTTCGGCGTCATAACCCGTGCCCATGGCTACTGCTCCAACCGTGCCCATCTGTACAAGGCAGAGGACACCATCAGCGCCTGCTTTTTCTTTGAGAACGGATTGCCAGGAAGCGGTTCATGGTGTTTCGTAGGTCATCAGAGTGCAAAGGAAGACTGCATAGAGGTGATAGGCGAGAAAGGGATGTTGTCGTTTTCCGTTTATAATTACGACCCCATACAATTAGTGACAAGCAAGGGCAAGACAAGCATTGTTGTTCCAAATCCGCCCTACGTGCAGTTGCCCATCATAAAATCGGTCATTGAGCATCTTCAAGGTATCGGTGTCTGTACATGTACAAGCGTCAGCGCCACACCCGTCAATTGGGTTATGGACCGCATACTTGGCAAACTATAACACTCATTCCTTTAATATGAAAACAATCATGGTCTCCATCGTCGCTCTACTATTTGCAATGTCCGCAAGCGCCTCCACGCTCACGGACACGACAAACGTGTACCCACCGGCAGAAACCATGAGCATACACGAACCCCCAAGCGAGATTTCTGTAGCAGAACAACCAAAGAAACATAAGGGATTTTTCAAAAGCATCGCCTCAAAACTCGGAAAGATGTTTGAGAAATTCTCTGCCATTGACACTTCCTACATAGAGCCACAGAAATACAACTTCACTCTCATGCTCCAGAACACCAATACTTATGAGAGCTACCGGCTACGCAGCCGCAAGGGTAACGACTTCTCTTTCTCTCCCCAGCCCGCCATAAAGTTAGGACCATATGTAGGATGGCGATGGGTGTTTCTCGGCTACACCGTCGACCTTCTCCATCTCAACAACGGCAACCGCCGCACGGAATTCGACCTCAGTCTATATAGTTCACAGATAGGTATCGACCTCTTCTATCGCAAAACAGGCAATGACTATCGCGTTTCAAGCATCAGTCTCGGTTCCGATGTCCCCATCAACACAAATGCCATGCACGGCATTGAATTTGATGGAATCAATGTCGGCATCAAAGGCTTCAACATCTACTACATTTTCAACCACCGCCGTTTCTCATACCCAGCTGCGTTCAGCCAAAGTACCATACAACGTCGCTCTTGCGGCTCCTTTCTTTGCGGCATCGGCTACACCAAACACTCGCTGAGCGTCGACTGGGAGAAGCTCTACAATCTTGTTGCCACACATTTCGGTGAGGATGTGGCAAATAAGTATATGGACAGTGAATTGAAATTCAAGCAAGTGAAGCACACCGACGTCTCCTTGTCAGCCGGCTATGCCTACAACTGGGTCTTCGCCCACAACTGGCTTGCCGCCGCATCATTGTCAATGGCCATAGGCTACAAGTCGACAACTGGCAACGACAACCGCAACATATTCCATTTCCGAGACTTCTCGCTCAACAATCTCAACATTGACGGAGTGGGAAGATTTGGCGTTGTATGGAACAACATGAAGATATACAGCGGTTTGAGCGCCATTCTCCACACCTACAATTACAAGAAATCACAATTCTCGACCAACACTCTGTTCGGAACCGTCAACATCTACGTAGGATTCAACTTCGGCAAGAAAAAGAAACTATAAAAGCAAATGGAAACATCTTTAGTAACATTGGCAGCGTTCAGCACGCTGCTCGCTCATTGCCCGGCTAACGAGAAAGGACAAAAGCAAACATTTAGCGACAGAAAGGTGGCAACAATCTCAAAAGCGTCCAACAAAGCTACTGCCGCTGCAACTACCAAGAAGGATATATCATGTGCTTCCTTCAAAATACAAGCCACTCATGAAGACAGCGTGCTCATAAATAAGTATCTTAATGACGCCGCCAACTACTATTCTTCTCTTTCATCCAAATACGAAGAACCAAAACGCCGAGAACAACTCATAATCCACATTGCAAGGAAACTTAGAGGCGTACCCTACGTGGCAAAGACTCTTGAAAACGACCATGAAGAGCGGCTTGTCATTAACCTTCGTGAACTCGACTGCACCACCTACGTCGAGAATGTGCTTGCCATTTATCTCTGCGCGAGCAAAGGCTCCACATCCATCGGCGAGTACATCGACAACCTTCGCCGAATAAGATATGTAGACGGCGATGTCAGCTACGCCACCCGGCAACATTATTTCACAGAATGGATTGAACAAAACACGAAGAAAGGTTTTGTGGAAGAAAGGCAATCGCCCAATCCTCCGTTCTCCGCAAGACAACACGTCAACATCAACTACATGAGCACACACGTCGAGGCCTATCCCATGCTTAAGAACAATAAAGATCTTGTGAAACCCATCGCAGACATGGAAAAACGCCTCAGCGGCAACACCTACATGTACATTCCCAAAACTTCCATTTCGAACACCAATACATTCCGCTCCGCCATACACGACGGCGACATCATCGCCATCACGACAAAGAAGCAAGGACTCGACACATCGCACATCGGCATAGCCGTATGGCACAATGACGGTCTTCACATGCTCAACGCTTCACAGATACGGAAGAAAGTCGTTGAGGAGCCAATGACTCTCTATCAATACATGCAGAAGCATCCATCACAGACGGGCATAAGAATAGTCCGTGTGAAATAAGACAGACGCCTCACTCATTGTTAAGCGAGTCGTGGATGTTGCGCATAAGTCCGGAATATTTTGCTCTTTTCACAGCACTTCCCTTGAACAGTTTGCGATATTCCTCTTCCGTCAGCACCAACCAGTCATCACGTCTCATGGCAAGCAATGCTTCCGACGGTTGCAGTTCGGGGGTAGTGTTAGGAACAGAGAAGCGATTCCATGGGCACGCAGCCTGGCAACGATCGCAACCATAGATGTAGGGTGCAAGTTTTTCTGCCAATTCATCGGGAATAGCCCCTCTATTTTCTATCGTCTGATAGTTGAGGCATAGCCGACTGTCGAACTCGCTTATCTCCTTACCCTCTCCCAACTGCAAGGCATGGGTAGGACAAGAGTCAACGCACGCCCTGCACTTTCCGCAGCGCGATTCCATAGGGGCGTCATAGTCAAGTTCCACGGGGAGAAAAAGTTCTCCGAGAAAGAACATTGAGCCAGCCTTCGGGATAATAAGTTGATGATTGCGGCCAATCCATCCCAGTCCCGCCTTGACAGCCCAATAGCGTTCAAGCACGGGTGCCGAGTCGCAGAACACGCGACAGTCCTCAGAGACACAACCAATATTGACAGCCAACTGCCGTAGCTTCTGCTTCACCACATCGTGATAGTCCTTTCCAAGAGCATACGACGCAATCTGCGGTTGGCCGGCAGGTATATTGTGGGAAGGTGCATAGTTGAGCGCCACGCTGACAATACTCTTTACTCCAGGTACGAGAAGGCGAGGGTCAAAACGCTTATCTGGATAATTTTCAAGATAAGCCATACTGGCGTTATGACCCTCCGCTATCCACTGGCGATAAGCAGACACGACCTTTTCCTCTACGGCATCAGCCATAGCTATGCCACAAGCAAAAAAGCCGAGACTCTTTGCCTCGGCTTTTATTATAGAAGATGATAGTTTATCTAACATTTCTTTCTCTTTGTTTTATTCAAACACCTTGAACTCATAGCCCTCATCCTTCAGCCACTGCAATGAGCGCGGCAGAGCCGTATGAAGCTTGTCGATGCTCTTCAGCGAATCGTGGAAAGTGATAATGGAGCCGTTGCGTGCGTAGCGCCTCACGTTGTCGAACACGTCGTCAGCCGTCAGCCACTTAGAGTAGTCGCGCGTTACAAGATCCCACATCACGATGCGATAACTGCGCTTCAACCATAAGTACTCAGCATGGCTCATGCAGCCATGCGGCGGGCGGAAAAGATGCGCTCCGATAAGATCGTTGGCACGTTCAGTGTCGTCTATGTAAGTCTTGGCGAAATGCTTAAACCCTCCAAGGTGATGATAAGTGTGGTTACCTACCTGATGACCTTCGGCAACGATTTGCCGATAGAGTTCAGGATGCTTCCGCACATTGTCGCCCACCATAAAGAAAGTGGCATGAGCATCAAAGTCACGCAGCGTCTTGAGAATGAAAGGAGTCGACTCCGGTATCGGACCATCGTCGAAGGTCAGATACACGGAGTGTTCATTGCGGTTCATTCTCCACGACGCGCGTGGATAGAGCCATCTCAGCCATAAGGCCGGTTGTTCAATTATCATTTCTTTCTACTGTCCTTCGAAAGGCTGTCCGCCCTTTGCCTGATACGTGGAATACAAAGCGTTAACCGTCTTCATGCGTTTGTCAGCCAAACCCTTGTCGAAGCCCGACGTGATGTCGGCAAGATTCTGAAGGATATAGAGTTGGCGCATGATGTCGTTCTGACACATTGTGAAGCGTGCACCGGTGAGCTGTACGTAATAATCAGCATATTCCTTTGCATCCTCCCAAACCTTGTCGAGAATTCGCTTGGCGTCTGCCTTCTTACCAAGAATTGCGTAGGCGCGAGCCATGTCGGCAGCACCCGACATAAACGTCAGTGGCACATTGTATTCAGGCAGCACCTTCTCAGCCTTGCGCAGCACGTTGAGAGCCTTGGCATCCTTGTGCTCGGAGATAAGCTCAAGCGCAAGTTGTGCGAGCAGATGACGATGGGTGTAACACATGCGCATCACTGTTTCGTCGATGTACAAACCCGGCTTGTCGAGTCCACCCCACTTGAAGCGGTTCATCACGTTGTTGTAAGTCTTTTCCGTATCGAAGTTACGTGCTCCCGGCTTGTTGGTCGTGAACGGCGTAATGCGATAGGCAAGGCCCTCCTGCACGAAATTGTCACCGAGATTCATGTAGTTTTCGGAGCCTACTGTTGTAGCCACGTAGAGAGGACGAGTCCAGTCACACTGGTCGAGCATCTCCAGCATCATCATGTCGTTCTTGTAGATGGCACGCTTTCCTGCGAGGGAGATAACCATGCGGTCAGGGATAGTGTCGCTTGCCATGAGCATTCCGCTACGGCGCACGGCATCCTTGTCGATGGTTATGTAGAGGGTGTCGGTTGGAATGACGTGCATGTCGTCCGACTTCGAGCGCACCCAATACTTCATGATGTTCTTAACCTCAAACGGGTTGTCGCCAAACTGCTTGCGGGCAGCGTCAGGATTCTCCTTGTAGAAATCGAGCACCTGCTGCTTCAGCGACGGATCCACCTGAATGTAGTCGTTGGTTCCGGAGCAGTAATCGAGGCGCGGCCAAGAGATAGGTACAGCCGGAGAGTTGTAAGCCGGGCGCTTCATTTGGTCGATATACCAGTCGGTCTGCAGATAGGAAAGGTTGCAGACGCGCGCATCTGTACGCACGCCCTCCGTCTCCTGGTTGTACCACAAGGGGAATGTGTCGTTGTCACCATTGGTGAAAATTATCGGGTTGCCCTTGTCCTGCAGAGTCATGAGATAGTTCTGTCCGAAGTCGCGGCAAGTGTAGCGTCCGCTGCGGTCGTGGTCGTCCCAAGTCTGCGATGCCATCTGTATAGGCACGAGCAGACAGAGTACGCCTACAACGCCTGCCACAGCTACCTCATTGCCCTTGATGCGTTTCTTGAGCAGGTCGTAGATGGCGAGTACGCCGAGTCCACACCATATAGCGTAAGCGTAGAACGAGCCAGCGTATGCATAGTCGCGCTCACGCGGCTGCTGCGGAGTCTGGTTAAGATAGAGCACGATTGCGAGTCCGGTCATGAAGAAGAGGAAGAACACCACCCAGAACTGGCGGATGCCACGTTTGCCTCTCCAAGCCTGCCAGAACAGACCTATGAGTCCGAGCAGCAACGGCAGGCAATAGAAGACGTTGTGTCCCTTGTTCTCCTTGAGAGCCTTCGGCAGCTTGCTTTGGTCGCCGAGCATCCAGTTGTCGATGAACGATATGCCCGTAATCCAATTGCCATGCTCCGGCTCACCATTGCCCTGAATGTCGTTCTGACGTCCGGCAAAATTCCACATAAAGTAGCGCCAGTACATGAAGTTGCACTGATAAGAGAGGAAGAAGCGGAGATTGTCTATTTGGGTAGGCATCTTCACTGTCACTTGCTCACCGCAACGGTCGTAGGGAACTTCATATCCATCCACTCCGCCCAGCCAGCTCTCGTAAGCCTGAGCGTGAGCTGAGGAGTGCATACGCGGGAAGAGCATGTTCTGCGCATACACAATCTTGTCCTTGTGAGAGACGATGAAGTAAGAGTCTTTCTCGTCTTTTGAAGCCTTCTCCTTGCGCTGCCAGATGGGCGCGCCCTCCTTGTGCTTTGGTATGCACATATTGCCTTCCACATCGAAAGCCACCTGCGAGGTGTAAGCCTGTCCGTAGAGCAGCGGGGAGTCACCATACTGGTCGCGGCTCAGATAAGAGCCGAGCGTGAAGACGTCCTCAGGCGAGTTCTGGTCCATGGGCGGGTTGGCAGACGAGCGTATCACGATGAGAGCGTAGCTCGAATAGCCAATCATGAGCATAAGCATACAAAGCAGAGCCGTGTTCTTGAAGCGCGCCGAAACAACGGGCACGAAACGTTTCTCTACTTTCTTGCGGTAGTTGAGCACGAAATATATAGCTACAAGTATGATGACGCCGACAATGCCTGCGCCCCACCCCATTCCACGGAACGGGATGCCGAGCATGCCCACGGAGAGCACGAAGGAAAGGTTCTGGCGTTTGAAGTGGCGGTCAGTGTAGCTTTCGTATATTGCCCAAATAACGATGGCTACGAGGAGTACTATGTAGATTATCTCTCCCGTATTGAACGGGCAGCCAAGTGTGTTGACGAAGAGTAACTCAAACCATCCTGCCACGGTTATGATACCCGGCACTACACCGTAGAGCACGGCTGCTACGAGTACGAAAGAGCCAAGCAACGCGAGCAGAGAGCCCTTTAGCTCAATGTTCGGGAAGCGGCGGTAGCAGTAGACCAGCACGATAGCAGGCAGACAGAGGAGGTTGAGCAGGTGAACACCTATGGACAAGCCCGTCATGTATGCTATCAGCACAAGCCAGCGGTCGCTGTGAGGCTCGTCCGCATGGTCTTCCCATTTGAGGATGAGCCAGAACACTATGGCTGTGAATGCCGACGAATAGGCATAAACCTCGCCTTCCACTGCCGAGAACCAGAAGGTGTCGGAGAAGGTATAGATGAGTGCGCCGACAAGTCCCGATGCCTCAATGGCAATAAGCTTGCCAAGGGTCAGGTCGTTCCAGTCCTTAACGACAAGCTTGCGCGCAAGATGCGTGATACTCCAAAAGAGGAAGAGAATTGTGGTGGCACTGAGCAGTGCGCTCATCGTGTTCACCATTCGCGCCACTTGCGAGGGGTCGCTTGCAAACTGCGAAAAGAGATTTGCAGTAAGCATGAAGAACGGTGCTCCTGGCGGGTGGCCCACTTCGAGTTTGTAACCCGTTGTAATAAATTCAGGACAGTCCCAGAAGCTGGCTGTCGGTTCAATCGTGGAACAATACACGAAGGCGGCAACCAAGAATGTCACCCATCCGAGCACATTGTTCACTAATTTGTACTGTTTCATTTAATATAGTTATATTACTTGGTTTTCCTTTCTTTTACAATACTTACAACTTGCAAAGTTACAAAATTATTATGTTAGAGCGCAAAGAGTTAATAATATTTAGTAAATTAAGACAATTGAAGTAACTACATCAATAAGAAAAAAATGCAACTACATGAAGGATACATAAACTTCATCCCTTCATGTAGTTGCATTTTTAAGTGCATATGTTATTTAGAATGTAAGTTTGCCATTTTCATAACAATCCTGCACATACAACTGGTTGAGCACATAACTAAAACATCACAGAAAGATTGCACATCATTTTGTTTTGCTTTATCATTATCTCGTCACTACTATTCATTTTCAGCAATCCTTTTGACATAGTGAAATTTAACTGAAAGCAACTATACCGGAGTCCTCCACCAAACTCAACAGAAGCATTAAACTTTTTAAAGTCTAAAGAACGATAGGCATCATCTTCATCATATTCCAATATATCTGAATTTGTTTTTATACTTGATGCAACAACCAAGTTGAATCCCACACCTCCATAAAAGAAAGCTTGGAAGGAGTCAGAAAAATTCAATCTATACTCTGCATGTATCGGCAAATACAAAGAATGGTCCTGCATTGATGGAGAGAATTCCACTCCGTCAGACGTCTGAGGTTTGCTCTTTGAATAATAAAATTCATAATACAAGCCGGTGTCGATGCCAAAACCATATTTAAATAAAGGTTCAACTCTGATACCTGCTTGTACTCCCGATATATATTTGCTATCGTCCCAATAGCCGACTTTGAATTTTTCTCCATCACTCTTCACGCTCCATTGCTTCTGAACATAACCTACAGAAAAGCCTGCGACAGGATGATCTTCGTTAGGACAGTTGAAGGGTTTGTGTCGTTTACGATAACTGTATGAAGAATGTGTATAGTTCGTTGTACTGCTTGAAGTACTGTTTCCTGTGTAGCTACCGTTAGAATAACTACTTGACGAATGAGGAGTATATGTCGAGCTGCTATTCATTTGCTCCGACGCTTTGCGAAAACACTCTTCAAATTGTTCCTTAGAACTTGAGAATGAAGGTACAGGAATATCATGTTCCACGCAATAAAGCAATTTTTTGACATCATCAACCGTCTCCATTCCATATTTTTTTATATCTTGATGCTCTAAATAAGAGCTCAGACTACTATTATTAACCGCTTTCTTTAGCCAATAGATTGCTTCCTGCTTATTATGTTTAACAGAAGACAACCAAAGTCCATAGCTTATAAATCCCTTTAAATCCCCTAAATCAGCGCCCTTTTTATACCAATATCCTTCTTCTTCCGTATTATTATAACTCGCCTCACATAAAGCGACTTGATAGAATGAAGGCAAACAACCTCTTTCTGCTGAAGTTTTTATAAAATTATATATTTCTCCTTCTCTGAAATCCAAATTTTCATCGTCTTTGTCCTCTACATATATGAAGTCTGTCCAAAACATATATCCAGCAATTGCACTCCCCTCTCTGTTTGATCTTCGATACCAGTCAAGGGCTTTCTGTCGATCTTTCTTACATCCGTAGCCATTTGCATAAAAACTTGCCAATATTGCCTGACAGTCGCTATAATTTGCCACTTTGCTTTCTGCCAATACTTGTAAACAACTAAAAGCCTTATTCACGTCTTGAGACTCAATGGCCAACATACCATCAACAAGAACATTGTAAACATCCTTTTGCTCACCAAGATAAGGAGTATATTTATAACACCCCCTGTAATTTCCCATTTTAATACAACAGGTCATTGCCAGTCCTGCACAAGCGGATTTCTTGTCAAAACGTTCATTAACCAGGATTTTATCACAATAGCTTAACGCCTTCGCATAATTATTCCCCGAGTAAGCTTTAAGTGCATTGCATAACATAATAAATGGACTATCACCTACGATAAAAGCCAACAATTTATGTTCAACTACGCTATAAATAAATTTTCTCTTCGTCTGTATGCCAAGTGATGGAATAGTTTGCTCAACATCAATCAATATATAGATGTCCAAATTTCCATTAAGACGTAAATCTTGTGAGACAAGAGAAAATCCGCCTTCATAAGTTTGATGCTTTGTTTCCAATTGAATTGCAGGAATGGTATGCGCTTCTACAAACTGAGGTTGCGAGAAAGTCATTTTGAGACGATTCTTATATTGTCTTGTTATCAAAGACAAATAAGAGTTAAGAAAGATCTCCTTATTGCTCTTAATATCATCAAATGTGGAAATCTTCTGACTTGAGCACAGGTCAAACATCTTTCTGTCATTGTTAAGATACGTTGTTCCACCATTGCTATACTGGCTCAACAAAGTGCAGAACTTTGATACCACAGACAAGGCTTCATCCTTTGCGTCTGTGGTTTGTCCCAACATGTACATTGGGAAGAAAACAAGAATTAATGCAATAAATTTTTTCATACATTCATTGGTTATTTATTAGTATATTATTTATTAGCCATCCCTTATTGTAAGAGTTTTCCTTTTCAACCCTTTCAACATCAAAGCTATATTTTCCAAGGTCATAGTGATAAGACACAGATTCGACATTGTTTATTTTCAACATTTGATTGGCAACCAAAAAGTTGAAGACAGAGAGCCGGTCGTTTTTATGTCCTTTATAAGCGAAAGAATTAACTACTTTATAATTGGAATTTATCGTATGTGGCAGCGATATAAAGCCTATTCCATGGTCTGCAGGAGAAACAAACGTAGTGACGTCTACTGTATCTTTCATCGCAGCAAACAGGCTTCCATTTACGTCAGAGACGACCCATTTATATTCTACGCCTTTTATCTTCTCTACCTTTAGATTAATTAGGATTGTGCTCTTTCGTCCCCAATAAGTGCAATTACATTTCAACTTAGCATTCCAAGACGAATTGGCATATTCCAAGCGGAGATTGTTTTTTATGACATAAGAAATGAATTGTTGAGCTACGGCAGAAGGCTTCTTCTCCTTTGTCAAAAACTTATCAATATTGAAAAGTGTCAGCATATTTTTCGTCCGCTCCGCCAAATATGCGACACTGTCCTTAATAGACACAGGATCGCTGCCATCGTAAGCAATGTCATAATTGAAGCGATGCATGAACTCGTCTATTTGCTTCACCTTGAACTTCAATTCTTGCTCATCGATCATAGTGCTGAAGAATTGTGCGAAAGCGCCATTGATATAGAATACGGCGGCTATTAGAAATACAAATCTTTTCATGCTTTCTACATTTTAACAGTTTCCACGACTTTAATATCGCCTAATTTTATTTCCCAGAATTCGCCAAGTGAGCCGTCTGTGACTTTTGTGACATAGACCTTGATATCTTTTTGCGTTTTATCCTTGTACATCATACCTTCTCTTGTCCTTCCAGTGAAGTACTGGAATATAGAAACAGTACCTTGGTATCTATTACCGACTTTATACAAATTGCTAATGACACAAGTTTGGGCTTTTTCTATCTTCACCTCCACGTACTTTAAATTCTCAAGATTTTCAAGATATTTCACTAATGTCAATGTCCTCGGTTCTCTTATGACATTTCCATACCTAACCGTGGAAACCTCCATTTTTACAGCAGGATAGCTTTTCCCATCTATGTCATTATATGGCTGCCCGCCGCCAATAAAGAAGGACAGAATGTTTTCCTTATAATGTTGCTTGACATCCTTTTCCTGACTTTTATCTCCTATAATCTCAAGTCCATACTGAAAAGCTTCTATCGTTTCCTCGAGTCTGGCTTTAAAACTTGCGATTTGCTCTTGTGTCAAATCATTTGTTTGAGCATGTATCACATTTGTGAATACAAACATTAGTAATGTTAATATTAATCTCATATCGTTATATTTTACTTAAGTTTCGGATTTGTGGAATTTAAAGTAAATAAAGAAGTTAGAGAAGTTAAAGCCGTATGTAATATATTACGAACATTCATTTAATTTCATTTTTACTATTGGCTATCACTCGGTTCTACCGCTTGCCTTAGCAAGAACTTCTAAGCCGCCATCAGCGGCGAAGTTTCCTTGAGCTTCGCGAAAAAATTCTCTAAATTCTTTACATTCGAGTAAATCAGAAAGTTGAATATTTTATTTATACATTTCATGTACTTTAAGGTATGTATATTTCCCATTGCTTACAGAAGTCTGATCTACTGCAACCACTTTAACCAAATTCCTTGCTATGCTCAAATTGTTCAGGTAGGTCGATGCGAATTTTGTACATACGATTGTCTTTCCGTCCTTGCCAACAACTTCTACTTTAGCTTGCGGAGTAGCAAAAAATTTATTAAGAGTTTGAGTGACAAGGGATATTCTCTCTTTTATCGGCGTTGCACTGTTTCCAATGGTTGTAAGATAGTCTTCTATATCACTGTCAGAGTTAGGCTCAGCTGAAGGTTGTTGCGCTGTAATCGGATCTGGAGTATTGGGGATATCCGTAACCTTACGCAAGTCTACCGAATAAATTGGATGTTGCTTACCCGACATTGACTCTTGGGTAATATAACACGTAGATTTTAATAATGTTTCCCAATCAGCATCCATCTGTTCGCTTACCATTATTTGCAAAGCCTTGGTAAAAGCAATAGTAAAAGCGCCACCATCCTTACATGCAGCAGATGTTTCGCCAGGTTTGCTCGACGACGCTATTATATAACCTTTCACATTCAAGAAAAGGTCGCGATAGAAATCACACGGAGCCTTAGATATTTTGGTGGGGCCTTTCATCGAAGGCACGTCTTTAGAAGGTATTGCATCAGACAGGCTATTACATAGGTCACCAAGAACGATTGCCAACCGGGGTTGTTTGGAATAAATCCGCTTCAAGACCCCTGATAGAGGATAGTAGTCGTTAGCGTTCCACTGCGTGCGGTATGGGTCTACAACTAATTGCATCCAGGGAAAGGCATCCTCTTTATCTTGAGGCGAACGTCCGCCATGGCCAGAGTAGTAAAAAAAAACGATATCGTCTTTACCGCATGAAAGATTGTTCAAGGCTGATTCTATCTTTTGCCTGCAAAACTGATTGGAAGAACCTTGATACCATTGGAAATCCTTCTTGTAGCCAAGGAAACTTGCCATAGTCTCAAACTCAATCTTCATTCTTTGATAGTCGCAAGTCACTGACGGTCCGATTCCTGACGAACCTGGTTTTTCTCCAGGACATTCTGTATTGGCAAAAACGATTGCGTGCAAGGTTTGACTTTTTATTGGCTGAAAAATGCCTAAAGAAAGTAGTAAAATTGTTAATGTTATATGTTTCATTTCTGCGTTGTTTTAATGATAGTTTTTAGTTTATGGCTTTTGTATTGCAGATATCCAGCGTAATACCATCCCGATATCGTTCATTTTATAGTCTTTCGACTGCTTCCCATTTTCAATTCTCATTTCCTCCGAGCCGAAAGAAAAAATCACATCTGAGGCATCGCTATCCTTATAAGTCTTCAATCCAATGCACGGCAAGAAAGCTTGCTTAACGGGAGGATATGAAGAAACGAATATTCCCGGCTCTTTAACTATAAAATTATAAACCGCAATTTCTGAAGAATTCAAACGCTTTCTGAATGACATCAATGGATAGCCACAGAGTGAATCACTAACTAAACTATCCTCATGAATGTCTTGAGGAGAAGAGAACATGTAAAAATAAATGCTATCAACATCTACTATATGTAGTAGCATTGTGTCGTTTTGTTCCACCTCACTTTTGTTTACGGGAATGTTGCTAAATGCAGTAGCTTTTGTTTGTTTAGGCAAAGGTGTAGGAATGTTTGTTTTAAGCGTGCTGCAACATGATAGCACAAGGGATATGGCATATCCACCCACAACAAGCACCCTCTTTTTTACTTTTTTTCTCATAGGTCTTCTTTACGCCTATAGTACTCCCGATTCGGCATAAAACAAAACAAGCGTGGAAACTATTGCTCATTACCCTACTGTGGCTCTGGACTGCCATCCTTCAGTAATGGAACAATAGCCCACGCTATATGTTATATCACACCCCTCTACAGAAGGGTACAACATTCCCATATAGGTGAGCTGAATTGCCATTATCTCGAAGGATGAAATTGTCCAGATTTCAGTAGGAGATAATATCAATACGCTCTTTTAATAAATACGTAGAGTGTTCATTGCGTACAATTGTGTAATCCAATTACGCAAAACTCTTATGCAAAGTTAGTGAAACTTTTTTATAAAACAAAATTAGGCACAAGTAATTCTGAGAAAATAATATTACTAAATTGCAACGGGGCTTCATGCGAGATACGGCTCTGAGACCCGCCTTCGCATTAAAGCAATACAAATATGGCATTTTCTATGACAATATTTGCATTTCTAATCGCTGAGAATGTGAGTTGAATGGAGTCGGCTTGAGACTTGCCAAAAACTCGCGAGTTTTGAGCGTGCAACAGGAAACTCTCTGTATATAAAGGCGATATGGCATTTGTGTTGTTTAGTGTGCAACAATAAAAACTATAGAAAAGGCGTTGAACTTGCGTAAAGCGGAACTTTACGATAGCTAAAGCGACACTTTAGCATGAACATGACGGCACTTTAGAGGCAAAGAAGTTGAGATTTAGATGAAAAAATGCCTATATCACAAAGAATATAGCACAATATTGATAAGACAAAAGACGTTAAATGCCAGGTCTGAAGCCAAAAGCAAGCATCACCCAACCCTAAGATTTTCTATTTTGCGATTTTCATTTGTAATACTTTTTTACCATGAATACAATATTTGCATGGTAATAAAAACAGAAAATGGGCTGTAGCATTTCTGCCGCAGCCCATATACGTTCATGAGTAATCAATACTTCAATTACTTGCCGAAATAGCGCTTGTAAAGACCCATGAAGCCTGCGCAATGGCGAGCCTCGTCCTTAGCCATTTCGTGTACGGTGTCGTGTGTGGCGTCCATGCCGGCAGCCTTGGCGTTCTTGGCGATGCGGAACTTGTCCTCACAAGCGCCGCGCTCGGCTGCGATACGTGCCTCAAGGTTGCTCTTGGTGTCCTTCAGGACGTCGCCAAGAAGCTCTGCGAACTTGCTTGCATGCTCTGCCTCCTCGAAAGCGTAACGCTTGAAAGCCTCAGCGATTTCGGGATAGCCCTCGCGATCGGCCTGACGGCTCATGGCAAGATACATGCCTACCTCGCCGCACTCACCGTTGAAGTGAGTCTCGAGATCCTTGATCATCTCTTCGTTGGCCTCCTCATTGCGAGCTGCGCCAAGAGTATGAACAGTGGCGAAAGCAGGGCCCTCTGTCGGGTCGTCGAGTTCCTTGAATTTGCTCTTCGGAGCCTTGCATACCGGGCATTTTTCGGGAGCCTCTGTACCCTCATAGATATAACCACATACTGTGCAAATAAACTTCTTCTTCATAATGTTATTGTTTTAAAATGTTATTGTAGATATTAGTTATTGAAATTCATTTTTTATCATCGTCAGTCGACTTCTTCCTTCTTCGCAAGACACTCCTTGCAGGTGCCTCTGTAATAGAGCTGTACGTCGTCTACCTTATGGCCTGCAATCTCGTTGTCTACAGAGAAGTCGGGTATGCCGTCGAATATGTCGTAGACACGCCGACACTCCTTACAGATAAAATGGGCGTGGGGCGTGATGTTGCCGTCATAGCACACACGATGCTCATTGATTGTGATCATCTGCGCCGCATCGTTGTCGGAGAACATGCGAAGCGTGTTGTAAACCGTTGTGCGACTGAGAGTTGGTATCTTCGGCAACAGTCCCCTATAGACGTCATCTACAGTCGGATGGGTGAAGTGCGTAAGCAGATACTGCATTATAGCGATGCGCTGTACAGAAGGCTTTATGCCATGATCTGCCAATCGTGTTATTGCTTCTTTTTGTTTCATTGGCTGTTGTCTTGTTTTTTACACTTGCAAAGATACGGAATGTTTTTGTAATAGCAAAACAAAAGTTGTAAAAATTACAGTTTTTAAATCTTTTTATATTGTGTGCGCACAAACTACCTATATTTAAGCGATGCAAGGACTTTATTTTTCATGAGAAAATGGCTTTGATGGGTTGGCGTCTCAAATATTTTGCGTAAATTTGTAACACAGGTTTATATTACACCTTACATTACATACATTTACACATTATATTATATATACAATGGCTAAGATTAAAATCGAGACATCAAAGGGCGACATCATCGTACGCCTCTATGAAGACACTCCAAAGCACAGCGACAACTTCCTCAAACTTGCGAAAGATGGCTACTATGACGGCACTCTCTTCCATAGAGTCATCAAGGACTTCATGATTCAAGGTGGCGACCCCGATAGCAAGAATGCGCCGAAGGGCAAGCATCTCGGTGCAGGAGGCCCTGACTACACTATAGAAGCGGAATTCAACAAGGCACATTTCCACAAGCGCGGAGCTTTGTGCGCAGCACGTCTCGGCGACGAGGTTAATCCTGGCAAAGAAAGCAGCGGCAGTCAGTTCTATATTGTGTCGGGTGAGAAGTACACCAAGCAGCAACTGAAGCAGATGGAGAAGCAGATGCGCCAGAATCAAGAGACCACGACTTTCAACGACCTCGTGACCTATTACAAGAAGGAAATAATGGAGATGCGTAAGAATCGCGACCGCGCCGGACTGCAGGAGATGCAGGAGCGTCTGCTCAAAGAGGCAAAGGATATCTGCAAGAAAGATCCCGTCGGCTTCAGCGAAGAGCAGATGGAGGCCTACACTACTGTAGGCGGCACTCCGTTCCTCGACGGTGAATACACGGTATTTGGCGAGGTAGAGGACGGCATGGATGTAATAGACGCCATAGAGAACGTGCCGACCGACAACGCCGACCGCCCGTCCGACGACATTACAATGAAGATTAGCGTCATAGAATGACAGGCATGATTACGCAAGACAGCATCGAGTCGGCCTACTGCTTCTTCCATCAAAAGTGGCGTGTGTACGCCCACTCCCACAGCTCCGTACAGAAAGACGACATTGAGTATGCCATAGCCTCCTACGTGGAGGAGATGAGTCGCGAACTTTACGAGAAACTCGCGGAGGGCAAGAAGGACTACCTGACCGACCATTCCACATTCGCCGACGACATGCAGTCGGCTATAGAACGATTAGAAAAATTAATGTAACAATGACACCCGAGAAAGCATTGACCATCTACAAAGCGAGTGCAGGCAGCGGAAAGACATTCACGCTGTCGGTGGAATACATAGAGTTGCTTATCAACAACCCTATGAGCTTCCGCTCCACTCTTGCCGTGACATTCACGAACAAAGCAACGGAGGAGATGAAGACACGTATCCTTAGTCAGCTCTATGGTATATGGAAGATGCTACCCGACTCCAAAAGCTACATCGAAAGGATAAAGAAAGACCTCGGAGTTACGGAAACTTTCATGGCGGAAAGGGCACGCATCGCCCTGAGAAACATCGTACACAACTACAGCTATTTCCGCATCGAGACCATCGACTCTTTCTTCCAAAGCGTGCTACGCAACCTGGCACGCGAGCTCGACCTTACAGCCAACTTGCGCATTGAGCTTAACGACCGGCAGATTGAGAGTCTCGCCGTGGACGAGCTTATCGACAATCTTGGCGAGAAGGACGACATCCTGAAATGGATTCTGAGCTACGTGAAGGAGAACATCGACGACGACAAGAACTGGAACGTCATCGGCTACATCAAGTCGTTTGGAGAGAACATCTTCCGTGAGTTCTACAAAACCAACAGCAAGCTACTCAACGAACGTCTTCTTGAGAAGGGTTTCTTCGAATCGTACACACGGCGCCTGCGCGCCATGCGCGATGCTGCAGAAAAAGAGATGAAGCAGTCGGCTGAAGACTTTTTCAACGCCTTGGAAGAAAACGGCGTGGACATCACCGATCTCAGCTATGGCAAGAGCGGACCTGCCGGCTACTTCGTCAAGATAAGCAACGGGCAATACGACGACAGCATCATGACGGCACGCGTGAAGAAAGCATACGACGAGGCATCAGCCGACTGCTGGACAAAGAAGTCGGCTGACGCATCTCTGCGCGAATTTGCTGTCAACACGCTTGTGCCGTTGCTCGACAAAGCAGAGACCAACCGCCATGAGAATTGGAAGAAGTATGCCTCTGCCGTACTCACGCTGAAGCATCTCAACCAACTGCGACTGCTTAACAGTATAGAGCAAAAGGTGAGGGAAATGAACGCTGAGGCCAACCGCTTCCTGCTCAGCGACACCCACACCCTACTCCATTCGCTGATAAAGGACTCTGACTCACCGTTCATCTTCGAGAAAATCGGCACCCGCCTGGAGAATGTAATGATTGACGAGTTTCAGGACACAAGCACCGTGCAATGGCAGAATTTTAAAGTGCTGCTTGAGGAGTGTATGAGTCATAGCGAGGAGCACGGCAATCTTATCGTGGGCGACGTGAAGCAGAGCATCTACAGATGGCGTTCGGGCGACTGGCGTATGCTCAACAACATCACCGACGAATTCGGGCCAATGCGCAGTATGCTCAATGTGCTCACGCTCTCCCACAATTATCGCTCGCAACGACGCGTTATAGAGTTCAACAACGCTTTTTTCAAGCGTGCTGCCGACATTGAATACGCCGACCTCTGCTCCGGCCCCGCCAACTCAGAAGCTCTCGCCGAGCAACTGAAGAAGGCATATTCTGATGTCTGCCAGAAAGTGCCGGAGGAACGTGAAGACAAAGGCTACGTAAGGATAGAGCTTCTTCCGCAAGAGGATTACCAAACACAGGCTCTTGAAATGACGGCGCAAGCCATAGACGACGCAGTGGCTTGTGGAGCGCGCCTTCAGGACATTGCCATCATCGTGCGTTCCAACAGCACAATACAACTCATAGCTGAGTACTTCGCCGAGACGCGCCCGGAACTGAAGCTTGTATCAGACGAAGCTTTCCGTCTCGACAACTCCACGGCACTCAACATCATCATTGCAGCCATGCGCCTTCTCTTCCATCCCGACGACACGCTGACAAAGGCTTTCTTGGCAAAGGCTTTCCTGACGAAGGTGAGGGGAATCGACGCAGATGCAGCCAACCAGCAAATCACCACGGAGGAGGGCATCAGCGAGGCGTTGCCTGCCGACTACCGAGACAAGACGGAAGAACTGGCGGCGATACCTATTTATGAGTTGGCGGAAAGGCTCTACAAAACATTTGAACTTGAAAGCCTCAACGGAGAAGATGCGTATGTATACGCCTTCTTCGACTGTCTGTCGAACTTTCTCACAACTGGCTCGGCATGTCTTGACGACTTCGTGGAAGAATGGGACGAGAACTTCTCTTCAAATACCATTCAGGCTAACGCCATCGACGGAATACGCCTCATTACGATTCACAAGAGCAAGGGTTTGGAGTTCGAGCACGTCGTCATTCCATTCTGCGACTGGCGCATGGAGAAAGGCAACACGATTTGGTGTCAGCCAACAGAAGCGCCTTTCAACGAGCTGCCTCTGGTGCCCGTAGACTTTAGCGCGAAACAAATGGCGGGCACCATCTACGAGAACGACTATGCAGAGGAACATCTGCAAAACTGCGTAGACAATCTCAATCTGCTGTACGTAGCCTTCACGAGAGCCTCGTCGAGTCTTATCGTCATCGCACGGCGCGGAAGCGCTACCACCCGATCAAACGTGATAGAAAAAGCCATCACCGACATGGAACTCAACGGAAGCTTGCTCGAAGGCGACCCATCTGACAAGAAAGCGCAGCTTACTCTCACCTATGGCGAACTTGAGGCAAGAGAACGGAAGGGAAAGAAGGTTTCGGAAAACATCTTCATGCCTATGGTGGAAAACAAAGAAATAGAGCTTGAGACGTTCGACAGCAACGTAGAGTTCAAGCAGAGCTACAAAAGTCAGGAATTCATAGGCGAGGAAACGGACGACAAGGATGAGCGACAACGTCTGTCGTACATAAAGACAGGACGTATCCTCCACTATCTTTTTGCCAACATCAACACGACAGACGACATCGACAAATGTCTGCAAGACATGGAGATGGAGGGCATCATTGGTGACAGCGGAATTGACATCGGCGAAATGAAGAAGATGCTCCACAAACGCTTCGACAACGAGATGGTGAAGGATTGGTTCTCGGGCGACTGGACGGTGCTCAACGAATGTACAATACTTTCCTATGACGAGGCTACGGGAAAGATGAAGGAGAACCGTCCCGATAGAGTGATGCGCAATGGCGAAGAGGTGGTGGTCGTTGACTTCAAGTTTGGCACGCCAAAACCTGAATACATTGCGCAAGTGACGCGCTACATGACACTCATTCACGGCATGGGCTATGAGGAAGTAAAGGGCTATCTATGGTATGTTTATTCAAACAATATAGAAGAAGTAAAAATGTAAGCAAGAGGCTATGAGCAAGACTTTCTTAGAATACGTTGCGGAAGACATCATAAAGAAGTACGGCACAGATCTGTCGCGCATCGCCGTCGTCTTCCCTAACAAGCGTGCGGCGCTGTTTCTCAATGAACACTTGGCACGCATCGCCGGAAGACCCGTTTGGTGTCCGACGTACATTACCATCAGCGACCTCTTCCGCCTCCATTCGAACGTAAAAGCCGGCGACTCGATAAAGCTCATCTGCGACATCCACAAGTCGTTTGTGGAATGTACTGGTATCAACGAGACGCTCGATCATTTCTACGGATGGGGACAGCTTCTGCTGGCCGACTTTGACGACATCGACAAGAACATGGCTGACGCGGACAAGATTTTCTGCAATCTCAAAGACATCCATGAGCTTGACGACATTTCCTACCTTGACGAAGAGCAGAGAGAGATGCTGAAGAAATTCTTCGCCAACTTCAGTGCCGACCAGGAGACGGAGCTGAAGAAACGTTTCCTCAGCCTCTGGAGTCATTTCAGCGATATTTACCACGACTACAACAAGCGTCTTGAGAAGCAGGGCATCGGCTACGAGGGAGCAATCTACAGAAAGGTGGCGACAGCAAGCGACATACAGTTCAAGTATGACACATACCTATTTGTTGGTTTCAACCTTCTTCAGAAAGTGGAGCACCTACTTTTCTCACGTCTAAAGAAAGAAGGAAAGGCAAGGTTCTATTGGGACTTCGACAAATACTATATGCCAAAAGGCAACGCGCTGTCGTCGCATGAGGCAGGCCACTACATCGCCATGTACCTTGCAGACTTCCCAAATGAACTTGACAACACAGACGAGGCTATATATGGGAATATGCGATGTGAGAAATCAATGGAGTTCATATCGTCTCCTACGGAGAATGCCCAAGCGCGCTACGCAAGCGAATGGCTGAGAACTGACTCCCGCTACAAGGACCGTAGCAAGACTGCTGTCGTGATGTGTGACGAGGGAATATTGCTACCATTGATGCACAGCTTGCCGACAGAAGCCGACAAGGTGAACATCACGAGTGGCTTTCCGCTTGGCATGACGCCTATTGCCTCACTTGTAGCACTGCTGTTCGACATGTACACTCTCGGCATGAGGAAGCGTGGCGAGGTGTACCGCACGCTGTATGTAGCGAAAGTGTTGAGTCATCCTTACGCGCGTTTCGTGTCGTGTCTTTGCGCAAATGTGCTTGCCAATCTGAAAGAGCGCCACATCATGTATCCCGACAGAAAGACTCTTGTGGGCGAGAACGAGGATGAGGGGCTTTCTCTGCTGTTCCCGGCAAATAAAGACATCAACAAACGCCTTGAGCAGGACGCCTTCAACATTGCTATGCTACGACAGATTGCAGACATAATAAAACGGATAGGCATAAAGTCGAAAGACGAGAGCGACGCTCTCTTTCAGGAGTCGGTGTTCAGAATGTTCACGGTTATAAACAGACTTGCTGGACTTGCAGAGAGCGGTGACCTGTCGGTTGACATCACGACGCTGCGTCGGCTCTTCACGCAACTTGTCAGCACTGCCACGATCCCGTTTCACGGAGAGCCCGTTGTAGGAGTGCAGGTAATGGGTGTACTTGAGACGCGCAACCTTGACTTTAGCCATGTGCTCCTTTTGTCATGCAATGAGGGCAACATGCCTAAGGGCGTCAACGACTCTTCATTCATCCCCTACTCTATACGCAAGGCGCACGGACTGACAACCATAGACAACAAGGTAGCCATTTACTCCTACTACTTTCATCGTCTGCTACAACGCGCCGACGACATCACGATAATGTACAACAACACGACGGACAACGGACACACGGGAGAGATGAGCCGATTTATGCTGCAACTGCTCGTAGAAGGAGGACAGAAGATAAAACATTCCAATCTCGTGGCTAAAAATGTGCCGACTACGCTTATGCCCAAGACTATAGCAAAAGACGGCAGCGTGCTGAAGAAGCTTGACAGCTTCAGCAACTGGTCGCCGTCGGCTATAAATACTTATATAAGGTGTAAGTTGGCATTCTTCTATCAGTATATAGCACATATAAAAGAGCCTGACGCTGAAGCAGACACTGTTGACAACAGAATGTTCGGCAACATATTCCATAAGTCGGCGTTTCTAATCTACAAGGACATAACAGAACGCTACGACACCGTGGAGAAACTTCACATACAAACTTATCTCAAGGACTCCGCTCTTCTTGCCTCTGTCGTCGACAAAGCTTTTGAGGAGGAACTTTTCAAATCGGGCAACAACGGACGCAGGCCCGACTATAACGGCTTGCAGATTATCAATCGTGAGGTAATCATAGAATATCTAAGGCAGCTGCTGCGCATCGACTCGCGACTTGCTCCGTTTAAGATATTGGGCATGGAGGAGGACGCCAAGGTGCATATGGATCTTGTTTTCAACGTAGGAAACGGCAAAGAAAAGAAAGTGAGCATCGGTGGCATTATCGACCGACTTGACATTATTGACGACAAGGAAACGGGCAGAAAGCGCATCCGCATTGTCGACTATAAGACGGGACACCAGTCAATGAAGAAGATTATGGACGTAGATGAGATATTTGACGGCATGAACATACGGCAGAAACACTCCAACTATTATCTGCAGGCGTTCCTCTACTCGCTGATTGTGGAAGGTTCTACAAAATGGAATCCCAACCACACAGACGTCAGTCCTGCCCTGCTCTTCATAAAGCAGGCGGCAAGTGACGACTACGACCCGACATTGACCATCGGCGAAAACAAAGTAAAAGATGTCGGCATCTATCGCGAAAAATATATGGAGAAACTAAAGGAGATAATGGCAGATATCTTCTCGCCAAACACTTCTTTCTCGCCCACTGAAGACAGAAGTCGATGCGAAATGTGTGCATATAGAAAAATATGTGGACTGTAAGCAGAGATGTAAAGATTCCTATAACAATAAGAAATGCGTGGAATAATGAACCTACATATTCATTTTTCCACGCATTTTTATTGTTGGGTTTCTATTTACTTTCTTAGAAAGGAGCAGGATCGGCAGAGTCGCCAAACGGTGCATCGGAGGCAAAACTGTCCATATCGGGCGGCAAAGGCATGTCGCCACTGTTCATCTTGCTGCTGATAATCTCCGAGCCGAATGGCGGAGCACCATCAACAGGAGCTGGAGACTTCTGCGGATCCTGGAAGCGTGTGAACTCGCCACGGAATGTGAGCAACACGTCGCCAGTGGCTCCCTTACGGTGCTTGGCAATAATAATCTGTGCCATGCCACGCAAGTCGTTGCCTTTCTCGTCGGTGAGAATGTGATAGTACTCGGGACGGTGAACAAAAAGCACCATGTCGGCATCTTGCTCGATGGCTCCTGATTCACGAAGGTCAGAGAGTTGAGGGCGCTTGCCCTCGAGTCCTTCACGGTTCTCTACAGTACGGTTCAACTGCGACAATGCCAAGATCGGAATATCAAGCTCCTTTGCAAGTCCTTTCAACGACTGCGAGATCTTTGAAACCTCTTCCTGACGGCTTCCGAATCTCATGCCGTTGGCATTCATCAACTGCAGATAGTCAATCATTATAATCTTCACTTTCTTCTCGCGCACAAGGCGGCGAGCCTTCGTGCGCAGTTCGAAGATTGAAAGTCCGGGAGTGTCGTCGATGTAGAGCGGTGAGCCTTGCAACTTACGTATGTTCTTGTCAAGGCGTTCCCACTCGTCATCCGACAACTGACCATTGAGCATCTTGTTGCCGGGAATCTCACAGACGTTCGAAATCAAGCGGTTGACAAGCTGCACATTGTTCATCTCAAGTGAGAAGAAAGCTATCGGAGTGTTGTAGTCAACCGCAATATTCTTGGCAAGCGAAAGCGCAAACGACGTCTTACCCATGGCAGGACGTCCGGCTATAATAACGAGGTCGGAACTCTGCCATCCACTCGTTTTCTCATCGAGTTTCTCAAAACCTGTTGGCACACCCGTAAGGCCACCTGCATTAGCAGACGCTTTTTGAAGTATCTCAACAGCTTTTGTAATGACGGGGTCTACCTGCGTGTAGTCCTTCTTCATGTTTCGCTGCGAAAGTTCAAACAATGAGCCTTCCGCCTCCTGCATCAACTCATCAACATCTTGAGTTTCGTCGAAGGCCTTCGTCTCAACGACGCTGGCATAAGATATAAGCTGACGGGCAAGAAACTTCTGTGCGAGAATCTTTGCGTGGTATTCAATGTGTGCAGAGGAGGCGACGTGTGAGCTAAGATCGACGATGTAAGGAGCGCCACCTACCTCCTCAAGTGTGCCCTCGCGCTTCAACTCGTTGACGACGGTCATGATGTCGACCGGGTTCTCGTTCATACTAAGCGTCTGTATCGCACTGTATATTTTCTGATGGCGAGGCTCATAGAAAGTCTCCGGACGCAATGTCTCTGAAACCATTGAGAAAGCATCCTTGTCTATCATCAATGCACCCAACACGACCTTTTCTATATCAACAGCCTGTGGCTGCAAATGACCATAATTCTTGTCAAATGCCTTATTACGCGCCTGCTTGGAAGGTTTCTTTTCTGTTTGACTATCTGGCATATTTCAACATTTCGACTTTAAATGTCATTTCACGACTTTATTGTTCTCAGGGAATATAACTACCGGACGGAAACTCTTAGCTTCCTCAAAATCCATCATGGCATAAGAGATGATAATAACAGTGTCGCCAATAGCTACCTTGCGTGCGGCTGCTCCATTAAGACAGATGCAGCCTGAGCCACGCTCGCCCTTGATGATATATGTCTCAAAACGCTCGCCATTATTATTGTTAACTATCTGCACTTTCTCGCCTGCAATCATATTTGCCGCATCCATCAAGTCCTCATCAATAGTGATGCTTCCCATATAATTGAGATTGGCTTGCGTCACCTGCACACAGTGGATTTTCGATTTTAGAACTTCTATCAACATAATATATTTCCCGAATGTTATTTTTTGTATGTAATATGGTCAATGAGGCGTATTGGAGTCTTACCACAATATACGGTTATGCAGCCAACAACATAGGGACAATCCTCCCAATTAGCCACATCAAGAAGAGTGTTGCCATCTACAATCGAGAAATATTCCACCTCAAGACCGTCAACAGCATTTATGTCAGAAACGACCTTGTCGTGGGTCTCGCTGAGAGTGTGGGTCTTCGCATAATCCTTGCTTTCCTTCAACGCTTCATAGATTTTCGGAGCGATAGCACGCTCATCTGCAGAGAGAAGCGTGTTGCGAGAACTTTTTGCAAGACCGTCAGCCTCGCGTATTGTCTCACATTCTACAATCTGCACCTTCAACTCAAGATATTTCACAAGAGCCTTCACTACTGCAATCTGCTGCCAATCCTTCTCGCCGAAATAAGCTCTATCGGGACGAACGATGTAGAAAAGACGGGAAACCACCTGGCAGACACCATTGAAATGTCCCGGACGATGCGCGCCCTCCATGACGGAAGTAACGGGCGGAAAATCAAAATGGCGTTTGTCTTCCGTCGGATACATCTCCTCTACGGATGGTGCGAAGACATAATCGGCGCCACAACTCTCAACAAGGGCGCAGTCGGCATCCAACGTGCGCGGATAACGCTCCAAATCTTTCTTGTCATTGAATTGCGTCGGATTGAGGAATACAGACACTACTGTGGCACCATTCTCTGCGACGCTACGCTTTACAAGTGATGCATGACCTTCATGAAGGGCTCCCATAGTAGGCACGAGTCCAATCTTCTTACCTTGTTTCCGAACTTCGAACAGCTCATTCTGAAGTTCAACTATACTTCTGAACAATTTCATTTTATATATTGTTTTTTTAACCTTACAAGTATTATCTTGCAATACCCAATTACGATGCAAAATAACAACTTTTTTCTTAAATAAGAAAGAATAATATTAAAAATATGCCAAATCTCGCATAATATTATAGTTAATTTGTAAAATCGAATGCCATGTGATATTTTTTTTGTAACTTTGCAATTGCTTTTCAAATACACAAAGCAAAGGTGCGTGATTTTGCGCATAAATTAATTATCAAAGCATGGCAAAGAAAATACTATTTATCAACCAGGAAATTTCTCCGTATGTTCCCGAAACAGAACTTTCAATAATGGGAAGGGACCTTCCGACAAAAATGCAAGAAGAAGGTTTTGAGATACGTACGTTCATGCCGAAATGGGGTAACATTAACGAGCGTAGAGGACAGTTGCATGAGGTTATTCGCCTTTCTGGCATGAACCTTGTCATTGACGACACGGACCATCCGCTTATCATTAAGGTTGCTTCTATACCGCAGACACGCCTCCAAGTTTACTTCATCGACAATGACGACTACTTCATGAAACGCAAAATGGCAGTAGACGAAAACGGAGAAGAATATGAAGACAATGGAGAAAGAGCTATATTCTTCGCTCGCGGAGTGCTCGAAACAGTAAAGAAACTAAGATGGTCGCCCGATGTTATCCACTGCCAAGGCTGGATGGGTTATGTTGTGCCTCTGTTTATCAAGGCAGCTTACAAAGACGAGCCGACTTTCGCAAACACGAAAATCGTAACATCCATCTTCAAAAATGGTCTTTCCAAGGAAATCGGAGACAATTTCAAGAAATGCCTTGAATTTAAGAATATAACAGTAGACAGTCTTTCTGCCTATAAGGACGACTTTGACTTCATGGAATTCTGCAAACTCGCCATTGACAACAGCGACGCTGTCATTGAAGCAGAAGAAAACGCCAACAATGAGCTCCTTGAATACGCAAAGAGCAAAGGTCTGCCTGTTTTAGCTTATCCTGGCAAAGAATACGCGGAAAGTTATAAAGAATTCTACGAGAAGGAACTTTAACAAATTCCGTTTGGTTCAACTAATTTGACTTGAATATGAAATTCAAATACTTGGCAAGCCTCGCGCTTGCCACTTTAATATTCACATCCTGTGACGACACAACGGGAAACATTGGAAGTGGCACGCTAATTGACAACAGCGACAACCTCAACATTGTTACCGACACTTTTGAGGTCGCAACACGTTCAATCGTTGCAGACTCTGTATTGTCCCGAAACTATACAGGATATATAGGTAAGGTGCGCGACCCAGAGACAGGCGCCTACCTCAGTTGTGACTTCATGACACAATTCTATCTTGCCGAGAATTTCGAGTTTCCAGAAAAGGACAGTATTAAAAGTATTGTAAATGGGGACGTAGCAGCTGACTCGTGCGACATTCATTTGTACTACAAAGAGTTTTATGGAGACTCTTTGGCTCCAATGAAACTCACAGCATACGAATTGGCTACTCCTATCCCCGAGAAAACTTACTATTCCAATTTCGACCCGGAAAAAGCAGGATTCGTAAACATGAGAAGTGGCGTCAGCAAGGTTTATACAATGACAGACCTTAATGTTGACGAAGACACACGCAATGGAAGCGACTACATAAAGTCCATACGCATACCACTCGATCCTTCATTTGGAACAAAGATATTGCGCCACTATTATAACAACAAGAATGACTTCAAAGACGCATACACGTTCATTCATAATGTTATTCCTGGATTCTACTTCAAAACGCAGAGTGGACTCGGAGCCATGGCACATATATATCTCAGTCAATTGAATGTGTACTTCCGTCATAAGATGACCGTTACTACTGCTGACGACACAAAGAAAGACTCTATCATCACGTCGACAGCAACGTTCCCTGGAACTGAGGAGGTTCTCCAGACAACGAATGTCGTAAACGACAAGAACGCGATAATGCGCCTTGCCAACGACAACAATTGTACTTATCTGAAATCTCCGGCAGGCATCTTTACAGAAATGACAATCCCGGTAGAGAACATTCTTAGAAATCATGAGAACGACACCATCAACACGGCAAAGGTGAGTCTCACGAAGATGGAGAACAAAGTTAATAGCGCCTACGCACCACAAGCACCACAAACAATTCTGATGGTACCAAAGTCTGAAATGTACTCATTCTTCGAGAACAAGCAGATTGCAAACTACAAGACTTCGTTTTTGGCCACATTCGACTCTTCAACGAATCAATACACGTTCAACAACATCGGAACGTTAATACGCCATATGTGGAACAACAGAACCGAAAAGGATTGGGACAAAGTTGTTATCATCCCCGTCACAACGACATATAACACATCGAACGAGTTAACAAACGTAACGCATGACATGTCAATGACTAGTGCGAAACTTGTAGGGGGACCAAGCAACAGCAACGGAGCGATAACACTAACCGTTGTTTACAGTAAATTTGAATAACCTCACTATGGCTGACAATTTTCTCGAACGCCAACGACGCGACTATGAAGAGCGCAAGCGACAATGGCTGAAAACTTCGAAAAAGCCTATCTCAACATCAGAGATAATAAAGAGAGCACGTGAGAAATTCAACAATGAATAACATAGGAAGAAGATTGTAAACGAATTGTCTACAATCTTCTTTTTTTGTAATTGTAGCACAATAAAACCGACTCTGATTCGTTATTATAAACATGAAATTGAAAACACTCACATTTATAATATTATGTATTTGCTCCATAACTCAGATTAAGGCGCAAACATTCTCCCTGCATGGAAAGGTGATAGACGAGAACAACGACCCTATCGAGTTTGCATCGGTCTCATGTTTAAAGCAGGGAAAGATGACCATGACGTCGCTAAAGGGAGAATACACCCTTCAACTACAGTCAGCAGACTCTGTTGAGATACGCTTCTCAATGATTGGATACAAGTCGAAAACCCGCATACTACGACGTCCGCGCGGCAAGCAGACAATGCAGATTGTGCTCCACAGTAACGACAACGAATTGTCGGAAGTCACCATTACGGGTGCTAAGATTGAAACGGGACAGACGCAGGAGCTAAAAAAGGAGAACATGAAGAATCTCCCGTCAACAACAGGAAATGCTGTAGAGGAAATGATTCAAAGCCAAGCTGGAGTGTCTACACATAGTGAATTGTCATCCCAATACAATGTACGAGGAGGCTCTTTTGACGAAAACAGCGTGTACATCAACAACGTGGAAATATTCCGTCCGTTTCTTGTAAGAAGTGGTCAGCAAGAAGGAATATCCGTAATCAACCCTGACATGGTGGAGAAAATATCATTCTCCACAGGTGGCTATGAGGCGCGATATGGCGACAAGATGTCGTCGGCCCTCAACATTACATATCGCAAGCCCAAACGTTTTGAGGCTTCTGCCTCTGCAAGCATGCTTGGGGCAAGCGCATACATCGGTGTAAGCAACAAGAAATTCTCATGGAGCAACGGATTAAGATACAAAACTACGAAGTACTTGCTTGGTTCCATGGACACAAAAGGTGAATACCAACCGAATTTCATTGACTACCAAACATACCTCACATACTCACCCAACACTCGTTGGGACATAAAGATTCTTGGAAACATATCAGACAACCACTATAACTTCACACCCGAAGACCGTGAGACAAACTTCGGCACTATGGAGAACGTAAAAGCTTTCCGTGTTTACTTTGACGGTCAAGAGAAAGACGTGTTCAGAACATACTTCGGTTCTTTGAACATTACTCGCAACTTTGGCAACAATACAAGTCTGTCATTGATAGCATCTGCCTTCCACACAAAAGAGCAGGAAAAATACGACATTCAAGGTCAATATTGGCTCACACAAACGGAAACAAGCGAGAACCTTGGCGTTGGCACATACTTTCAACATGCGCGCAACTACCTCAAGGCACACGTTGAGAGTGCAAAGCTTCTGCTCAAAACAAAGCAAAAAAAGCATGATATCGAAGCTGCATTCACTTTCAAGAGAGAGCATATTGAGGAGAACTCCGTAGAATACGAGATGCGCGATTCAAGCAAATACAGCATTCCTCATACGGGAAAAGACCTGTACATGATATATAGCATGAGAGCCAAGAACACTCTCAATGCAAACAGAATTGAGTCATACATACAAGACGCATACAGATTTTCGAGCAACGAGGGGAAAACACTTTACACACTCAACTATGGCATACGCCTCAGTTACTGGAGCTTCACAAAAGAGACAATAGTCAGTCCACGCCTTGCAATTGGTATCATACCGGCATTCAACAACAATGTAACGATGAGATTTGCCACTGGCCTCTATTACCAGGCCCCTTTCTTTAAAGAGATAAGGGACACATCCACCGTCAACGGCATCACATACGCATCACTCAACAAGAAAGCTAAAAGTCAACGCTCCATACACTTCATCGCGGGTTTCGACTATCGGTTCAAGATGAACAACCGTCCATTCAAATTCACAGCAGAAGCCTACTACAAGGCGTTAGGCAATTTAGTGCCTTATAGCGTGAACAATGTGAAAGTAGTGTACTACGGCAACAATGAGAGCAGCGGACACGCAGCAGGCATCGACCTAAAGTTGTATGGAGAATTCGTACCTGGAACAGACTCATGGATTTCCCTCTCACTCATGAACACAAGCATGAAGCTAAACGGCAAATCCATACCTCTACCCACCGACCAGCGATATTCAATTAACATGTTCTTCACCGATTACTTCCCAGGCACAGAACGTTGGAAGATGTCGCTCAAATTAGCTTTTGCAGATGGTCTGCCCTTCTCTGCGCCCCATCAGGAACTCGAGTCTAACGTGTTCAGAGCGTCTGCATACAAACGCGTTGACATCGGACTTAACTACCGCATCATCAACAATGCAGACCGCCACAACAAGCGCAACCCGATCAAAAATCTTTGGGCAGGTGTGGAGTGCCTCAACCTTTTCGGCATAAACAATGTTAACTCCTATTACTGGATAACAGATGTGACTGGACAACAGTACGCTGTACCAAATTATCTGACGGGAAGACAAATCAACTTCAGATTGTCAGTTGACTTCTAATAAAACGAAATGAATACGGTCAGAATTTTTACGATACTCATAGTGTCTACGCTATTGGCGTCAAAGTGCAAAGCGCAATATAATGAGATTATGTCCGACAACATCGCATCCCTTCAAGTTGTTGCCGGCGACAATTGGCTTTCTATGCCAATAATCTCGTTAAACGGAAGCGAAGCCATTAACATTGGATTTGACGACCTCACACATGAGTACAAGCGCTACGTCTACAAACTTGAGCATTGCGAGCCTGACTGGAGCGTCTCTGATGGCATTTTTGAGTCGGACTATTGCGAAGGATTTGCCGATGGTAACGTCATAGAAGACATTGAAGAGTCAATCAACACTAACACCTTATACACCCACTATAAATTGTCTATACCCAACGATAACTGCCGTCCTAAGATAAGCGGCAATTATCGTCTGACCGTGTACGACGAGAATAGCGGTGACACTGCTTTCAAAACCAATTTCCTCGTCGTAGAGCCATTGGTAAAAATAGGAATGTCAGTAAGCTCCAACACTGACATTGACACGAACAAACAACACCAGCAAGTTTCAGCTGAAGTAAGATACGCCAACATCTCCATAACAAATCCAGAAAAGGAGATTGCCACAATATTCCTTCAAAATGGGCGTTGGGACAATGCGCGCTACAATATACAGCCACAATACAAGACAAATGACGGCATGAAATGGGATCACAACCGCAACTTAATATTTGAAGGAGGCAATGAGTACCACAAGTTCGAGATTCTTGACGTCACTCACCCTACAATGGGAATAGAAAACGTCGGATGGGACGGAAAGAACTATCATGCTCAGATATGGACAGATCTTCCACGCCCAAACTATGTCTACGACGAAGACGCCAACGGCTGTTTCTACATAAGAAACAGTGACAACATTGAGAATGACAGAATTTCAGAATACGTTATTGTCAACTTCCGACTGAAGGCACCAAGACAAAATGGAAAAGTATACATAAACGGCGTTTGGACAAACGACCGCTTTGACGAAAAGTACGAGATGAAGTACAATGACATAACCAATCTTTACGAAGCTTATGTGTTCCTCAAGCAAGGCTATTACTCTTATCAGTACCTGACTATTGCGCAAGACGGTACGCCCCACCCAGTAACGTCAGAAGGCAACTTCCACCAAACAGAGAACAATTATCAGATGCTTGTGTACTACAAAGGCTTGGGGCAACGCACATACAAACTTGTAGGATACAGCAAAATAAGAACATAAAACACCTTTCTTTCAAAAAAAATTATTGTTTTTCAAATTAGGACAATAATTAAGTTGAATATTCCAACTATAATAACTATCTTTGCATAAAGAAACTATTTAACTTTAAATATAAAATGAATAATAAAGATTTAATGAACCATGCGGCAGACAACATAAGATTGCTTGCCGTATCGATGGTAGAGAAAGCGAAGTCAGGCCATCCAGGTGGAGCAATGGGCGGTGCGGACTTCATCAACGTCCTCTTCTCGGAGTTTCTGGTATACGACCCAGACCAGCCGACATGGGAAGGACGCGACCGTTTCTATCTCGACCCCGGTCATATGTCGCCAATGCTCTACTCCGCTCTTGCACTGCAAGGGAAGTACACGATTGACGATTTGAAAACATTCCGTCAGTGGGGTACGGTTTGCCCAGGTCATCCTGAGCGCGACATTATTCATGGAATAGAAAACACTTCCGGACCACTCGGTCAGGGACACACATACGCCGTTGGTGCAGCCATTGCGGAGAAATTCCTTGAAGCCCGTTTGGGTAAGACAATGATGCAGCACAAAATTTATGCTTATATCTCTGACGGTGGTATTCAGGAAGAGATATCACAGGGTGCTGGACGCATTGCCGGACTGTTCAAGCTCAACAATCTCATTATGTTCTATGACGCCAATGAGATTCAGCTTTCAACAGAGTGCGACGTCGTTATGCGTGAAAACACACGCATGAAATATGAGTCATGGGGATGGAATGTTCTTGAAATCAACGGCAATGACCCCGATGAAATCAGATCCGCTCTTGTGTTGGCTCAGCATGAGTCTCACCGTCCTACCCTTATCATAGGTCATACAGTGATGGCAAAGGGTGCTCGCAAGGATGACGGTTCAAGCTATGAGCGCAACGTAAAGACACACGGAGCCCCACTTGGTGGCGGTGCTTACGAGAACACTGTTAAAAACCTCGGCGGCAGCATTGAGAATCCATTTGTTATCTTTGACGACGTTAAAGAGCTTTATGCAAAGCGTAATGCCGAACTTCGCGAAATCGTAAAAGAAAGACACGCCGCAGAGGAAGCATGGCGCAAGGCCAATCCTGAAAAGGCAGAGCAAATGAAGACTTGGTTCTCAGGCAAGGCCCCCAAAGTAGATTGGAGTGAGCTTACGCAGAAGCGTGACGTAGCAACACGTGTCGCTTCTTCCAACTGTCTCGGTGTATTGGCAGAGCAGGTGCCAAACATGGTTTGTTCCTCAGCAGACCTTTGCAATTCGGACAAAACTGACGGTTTCCTTAAAAAGACTCACGACCTTACCCCCGACGACTTCACAGGCGCATTCTTCCAGGCTGGTGTAAGCGAGTTGACGATGGCATGCGTATGTATCGGTATGTATCTACATGGTGGTGTTATACCCGCTTGCGGCACATTCTTTGTTTTCTCCGACTACATGAAGCCCGCAATACGCATGGCAGCTCTTATGCGCGTACCTATTAAGTTCATTTGGTCTCACGATGCTTTCCGCGTTGGCGAGGACGGTCCGACCCACGAGCCTGTTGAGCAAGAGGCACAAATTCGCTTGATGGAGAAGTTGAAGAACCACAAGGGTCAGGATTCAGTACGCGTGTTCCGCCCGGCAGACGCCGACGAGACAACTGTATGTTGGCAGATGGCAACAGAAAATATGGACACACCTACAGCCCTTATCTTCTCTCGCCAAAACGTCAACTCCCTTCCTGAGGGCACCGACTATCAGATGGCACGCAAGGGAGCGTACATTGTGAAAGGCTCTGACGAAGACTTCGACGTTATTCTCCTTGCCTCAGGTTCAGAGGTGGCAACGTTGATAGCAGGAGCAGATCTGCTCCATAAGGACGGCATAAAGACACGTATCGTAAGCGTTCCTTCTGAGGGATTGTTCCGCACGCAAAGCAAGGAATATCAAGATTCCGTATTGCCTAAAGGCTCCAAGATATTCGGCATGACAGCAGGTCTGCCTGTCACACTGCAAAGCCTCGTTGGCGAAAACGGCATTGTTTATGGACTTGAATCGTTCGGATTCTCCGCTCCCTACAAGGTGCTTGACGAGAAACTCGGATTCAACGCCGAGAATGTCTACAAACAGGTAAAAGACTACTTATCCAAATGATAAGCTTGTTGATGCAAGACGGTAAAGGGCTATCCTTTCGTCTTGCATCATCAAGTAATAAATTGTCAGTAATAACTTAAAACTTGAGTACTATGGAAATTAAGACAGTTGGCATTGCATGCGATCATGCAGGTTACGCATTGAAGAAATTTGTGGTAGAATATCTCGAAAGTCACAACATCCCATACAAAGACTATGGTACATACAGCGACCTAAGCTGCGACTATCCAGACTTCGCTCACGCTCTTGGAGAAGGCATCGCCAATGGTGATGTTTATCCTGGTATAGGCATCTGCGGAAGCGGTGAGGGCATGGCAATGACCCTCAACAAGCACGCTGGCGTTCGCGCAGCCCTCGTTTGGTCACCGGAGATAGCTCAGCTTACACGTCAGCACAACGATGCTAACGTTTTGGTTATGCCAGGTCGTTTCATCGACAACAAGACGGCAGAAAAGATCATGGACCAGTTCTTCAATACTCCATTCGAAGGTGGACGCCACGAGAAGAGAGTCAAGAAGATTGACTTATAAGCAAGAGTAAAGAGAGGCTTTACATTTATACACAAGGGGGAGAGTATAAGAATATGCGCTCCCCCTTTTACATATCCATACATTATAATGTTCAAATATTCACGTGCTATAACCATAAAGTTACAAGACATGAGACGGATTTTATCAATTGTCACATTATTATTATTAAATATTGCTACATATGCCACTATTAGGGGAAATGCGACAAGCACATTTATTTCCGACCAGCAATATCTCACGAAAGTAGATTCACAGTTTAAGCAACGCATAGCCTCCGTTGGCAAGCAATTCTACAGCACAAAGGGAGCGAACCTCAGCCAAGACGAAACTGAGGCTTTGCAATTTCTTTATGCTTACATGCCACTTGCAGACGTAACCGACTACCCCACTTCATTTTACATAGCAAATATCCGATCTTCTTTCAGAACAAGAGAGGAAATGTCATGGGGTAAAAGTGTTCCTGAACTTCTATTCCGCCATTTCGTCCTGCCTATTCGTGTGAACAATGAAGCACTCGACAACTCACGAATGGTGTTCTACGAAGAATTGAAGAACCGCGTCAAGGGTATGTCTATGAAAGACGCTATTCTCGAAGTCAACCATTGGTGTCACGAAAAAGTCACCTACCAACCGTCAGACGCGCGAACATCCTCACCACTCGCCACGGTAAAGACAGCTACGGGACGTTGCGGAGAAGAAAGCACGTTCACAGTTGCCGCTTTGCGCGCAATTGGCATCCCTGCACGCCAAGTGTACACTCCGCGTTGGGCACATACCGACGACAACCATGCGTGGGTAGAAGCATGGGCAGATGGTAAATGGCACTTTCTTGGAGCCTGCGAGCCAGAGCCCGTTCTCGACTTAGGATGGTTCAATCTCCCTGCATCAAGAGGAATGCTTATGCACACAAGAGCATTCGGAGACTACGAAGGGTCAGAGGAAGTTATGCTACGCACAAGCAATTTTACAGAAATAAACCTTACGTCCAATTATGCCCCAACAGCAAAAGTAGACTTCTACGTAAAGGATGAACACGGGAAAGCCATTGAAAATGCACGTGTGGACTTCAAGATATACAACTATGCAGAGTTCTTCACAGCTGTAACGAAATACACTGACAGCAAGGGCCACACCTCCCTTTCGGCAGGTCTTGGCGATCTAATCGTTTGGGTCTCAAAAGACGGCATGTATGCTTTCAAGAAAGTTTCTTTCGGCAAAGACCAGTCAGTTGATTTCACGTTAGAATCCAAAGCCACTGCACAGAAGGAAACGAAAGGAAACAACATTGAGACGCTTCATCTTGACATTACTCCTCCAACCGGAAATCCTCAGTTGCCATTCGTAAGCGAAGAGATGCACAAAGCCAACCAAATAAGGTTTGCCTATGAAGACAGTGTCCGCAAGGCATACACATCCACGTTCCCCACGATGAAAGAAGCCGAAGAAATTTGTCCGCGTGCAGCTGAGTACATCTACAAATCACGCGGTAACAAGCAGACAATTGTCAACTTCATTAGCTCCCACAAAGACAATGAAAACAGAGTTATCGGCATTTTGTCTACCCTCAGCGACAAAGACCTCCGAGACATAACGGCAGACATTCTGGAAGACTGTTACAACGCTACAAGCGACCAACTCTCGCCACGCGTTGAGGACGAAATGATTATAGCCCCGTTCAAAAAGTATTTCGAAAAGGCTTTCAACAAGAAAGAGTATGATTGCTTCCGCGCCAATCCGGAAAAACTTGCCGAATGGATAAAGAAAAACATTCGCCTCAATCCCGACCCTAAAGCCTTGCGCATTGCCCAGACCCCCGTCGGCGTAATGAAGTCGAGAATGACAGATGAGCGCTCACGCGACATATTCTACGTAGACGTGGCAAGAAGCCTTGGAATAGAAGCCCGGAAGGATGAGGTGACCGGAAAGGTGCAATATAAGGAAGGCAATGTATGGAAGGACATAAAGTTCGAGCAAGGCCACAGTGCAAAGCAAGCAAAGACTGGCAAGCTCGTACTCAGCTACACACCAGAGGAAACTCTTGATGACCCGAAATACTACAGTCATTTCACCATAAGCCGCATCGAGAACGGAACGACCCAACTTCTCAACTTTGAGGAAGGACAAGCAGATATGGGCAACGGCACCACATGGAGCAACACATTCAAGAACGGATATGATCTCGATACAGGCACATATATGCTGACAACTGGCGCAAGACTCGCAAACGGCAGCGTACTCGCAACCAACCGCATTTTCAACATCTCGGAGGGATCCACCACAACATTACCCATAGAAATGCGACACAGCGACACGGAAATCAGCGTTATCGGCAACTTCAACTCAGAAGCAATCATACAGAAAGACGGCAAGGACGTAAGCATCCTATCGCAAACCGGACGCGGCTATTTCGTAGTCGGCATACTCGGTGTAGGACAGGAGCCAACCAACCATGCCCTACACGACATAGAAAAGGCGAAAGCGTCATTCGAGAAATGGGGACGCCCCGTTGTGTTACTGTTCGAGAGTGAAAGCGACGCAAAGAAGTTCAACAAGGAAGAGTTTGCCAACCTGCCGTCAACCGTCATATTTGCCATCGACAAGGACGGCGCAGTACGCAACGAAATCGCAAATCAGATGAAGCTGCGCAACAAGAAGCAACTGCCTATGTTTATCATCGCCGACACATTCAATCGTGTAGTGTTCGTCTCACAAGGCTACACCATTGGACTCGGAGAACAGATGCAGAACTTGTTCAACAAGCTGTAATCTAAGCTATCAATTGTTAAACTTTCAAAAATCAGGGTGGCATTGCATAGCGTATTAGCAAATAAATTCGTACCTTTGCAGCCGATTTAGTCCGTACAGGCTCAAAAAAGCAGCAACACGAAGTTGCTCGCCTCGCGGAAAAACCCGTTTATATTAATAATAAATGTACGCAATCGTAGAGATTAACGGTCAGCAGTTCAAGGCAGAGCAGGGCAAGAAGCTCTTCGTTCACCACATCAAGGACGCTCAGGAAGGCCAGACTGTTGAATTCAACAAGGTACTGCTTGTTGACAAAGAAGGTTCAGTACAGGTAGGTGCACCTGCCGTAGAAGGTGCAAAAGTTGTATGTGAAGTTGTAAATCCTCTTGTAAAGGGTGACAAGGTCATCGTGTTCAAGATGAAGCGCCGCAAGGACTATCGCAAGAAGAACGGTCACCGCGCTCAGTTCACAGAAGTTGCAATCAAAGAAGTAATCGCTTAAATTTAGGAGGAACAAGAAATGGCACATAAAAAAGGTGTAGGTAGTTCTAAGAACGGACGTGAATCAGCTTCTCAAAGATTAGGCGTTAAAATCTGGGGTGGTCAGAAGTGCATCGCAGGCAACATCATCGTTCGCCAGCGCGGTACAAAGCACAACCCAGGCCTTAATGTAGGTATTGGCAAGGACGACACTCTCTATGCGCTCGTTGACGGCATCGTTAACTTCCGCAAGGGTCGTAACGACAAGAGCACTGTGTCCGTAATACCCGAAGCAGAGGCTTAATTAAAACAAATACTATTCCAAACAAACATATTAATCCCAATCCACCTTTCTTTTGGAGGATTGGGATTAATGCTTTATATATCCTTACTGCAATTATTAGCCATTGCTAATTATGCAAATCGACAATTGCCCACTTTAATTCATCAAGTTCCAAAAAACAAGCGTTAAATATTGCCGTAGAAAATATTTTTTATGTAATTTTGTATGCAGAAAAAAGTAAAACAGCGCATATTAATATTTAACGATTTAGCATATGCTTACACTTAAACTCATCAGTGAGGAAACTGAACGTGTTATCAAAGGCTTGAAGAAAAAGCACTTCGCAGGTGCAGAAGAAGCCATCAACGAAGTACTCGCCATCGACAAGCGTCGCCGCGAAACCCAGCAGGAGTTGGACAAGAACCTTGCAGAAGCAAAGAAGATGTCAACACAGATTGGCGCTTTAATGAAGCAAGGCAAGAAAGAAGAGGCCGACGAGATCAAGTCAAAGGTAGCAGTCATCAAGGAGAGCAACAAATCTTTGGAAGAAGTAAAGGCTAAGGCAGAGAAGGATCTTATAGCCAAGCTCTGCACCATACCAAACATTCCTAACGATGACGTACCTGAAGGTAAGGACGCAAGCGACAATGTCGTAGTGAAGGAAGGTGGCGTAATGCCCAACCTGCCCGAAGACGCGCTATGCCATTGGGATCTCTGCAAGAAATTCAACCTCATAGATTTCGACCTGGGCGTAAAGATCACCGGTGCAGGCTTCCCTATATACATCGGCAAGATGGCCCGTCTGCAGCGCGCCCTTGAGGCTTTCTTCCTCGACGAGGCACGCAAGAGTGGCTATCTTGAGGTTCAGCCTCCCTATGTTGTCAACGAAGCTTCAGGATACGGTACCGGTCAGCTCCCCGACAAGGAAGCCCAGATGTACCAGTGCCAGCTCGACAATCTCTATCTTATCCCGACAGCTGAGGTGCCGGTAACCAATATTTTCCGTGACGAAATCATAGACGAGAAGGATTTGCCTATCAAGCGTTGCGCCTATTCCGCTTGTTTCCGTCGTGAGGCAGGCTCTTACGGCAAGGACGTGCGCGGACTCAACCGCCTTCACCAGTTCGACAAGGTAGAGCTCGTGCGCATCGACAAGCCAGAGCACTCCTACAAGTCGCTCGACGAAATGCTTGCCCATGTTGAAGGTCTCTGCCAGAAACTTGAGTTGCCTTATCACATCCTCCGTCTCTGCGGCGGCGACATGAGCTTCACATCAGCCATCTGCTACGACTTCGAGGTATGGAGCGCTGCACAGAAGCGTTGGCTTGAGGTTTCCTCTGTCAGCAACTTCGAGAGCTACCAGGCCAACCGTCTCCACTGCCGTTACCGCAACGCCGAGACAAAGAAGATTGAGCTTTGCCACACTCTTAATGGTTCTGCTCTTGCCCTGCCGCGCATCGTCGCAGCAATCATCGAGAACAATCAGACACCTGAGGGCATCCGCGTTCCTAAAGTACTCGTGCCCTATTGTGGATTCGAGATGCTCGACGACAAAAATTTCTAAGCAAATCCATCTGAAAAGATTTGCCATATAAGACATAATTATTGTCAACAATAATAGAGACTATGGTGACAACCACCGGAAACGGAGTTGTTCCTATTGTCTCTATTATTGTTAATAAATCCACAATTCCCCCACCCCACCCAACTACAACCCGTACCTAACCTCTAAAACAATAACCGACATGAACAAGATAACACTCAAAAAGCAGTTCTCTGAAAAAGTGTTCCTTTTTGAAATTGAAGCCCCACTGATAGCACAAAGCCGCAAAGCAGGAAACTTTGTCATCGTGAGAGTTGGAGACAATGGCGAACGTGTACCATTGACCATCGCCGACGCCGACTTGAAACGCGGCACGATAACCATAGTCGTGCAGAAAGTAGGCCTTTCCTCCACAAAACTTTGCAACCTTAATGTGGGCGACTATATAACCGACGTTGTCGGACCGCTTGGCAATCCGACACATATAGAGAACTACGGCACTGTTGTTTGTGCCGGCGGTGGCGTTGGCGTAGCCCCAATGCTTCCAATCATCCGTGCGCTCAAGGCTGCTGGCAACCGCGTACTGTCCGTAATTGCCGGACGCAGCAAAGACCTCGTCATACTTGAAGACGAAGTACGCCAAAGCAGCGACGAGCTTATCATTATGACTGATGACGGCAGCTACGGTGAGAAAGGTGTGGTCACGGTAGGCATCGAGAAGTTCATAAAGCAGGAAGAACACGTTGATAAAGTGTTTGCTATTGGGCCTCCAATAATGATGAAGTTCTGCTGTCTGCTGGCAGAGAAGTATGGCATCCCGGTAGAAGTGTCGCTCAACACCATCATGGTAGACGGCACCGGCATGTGTGGAGCATGCCGACTGTCCATTGGCGGCAAGACGAAATTCGTATGTATCGACGGACCTGAGTTTGACGGTTCGCTTGTTGACTGGGACGAAATGTTCAAGCGCATGGGCACGTTCAAAGATGCCGAGCGCTACGAGATGGAGCACTATGAGGAGCATTTGCGCGGTGTTATGCACAAAACTGGCGAACACATCTGCACGACGCAGATGGACGTGGAGCCTACCAATGAAACCATAGAACAACTCACCGATCGCAACTCGGAATGGCGCAAGGAACTTCGAGCCGCCATGAAGCCCTCTGAGCGCAAGACAATAAAACGAGTTGTCATGCCGGAGCTCGACCCTGATTACCGAGCCACGACCAGGACAGAGGAGGTCAACAAAGGCTTGACGAAGGATATGGCCATCCGCGAAGCACACCGTTGTCTCGACTGCGGAAAGCCGACCTGCGTGGAGGGTTGCCCCGTCAACATCAACATCCCGTCGTTCATAAAGAACATAGAGCGCGGTCAGTTCCTTGCAGCTGCAAAGGTTCTGAAGAACACGTCGGCACTGCCTGCCGTATGCGGACGCGTTTGCCCGCAGGAGAAACAATGCGAGAGCAAGTGCATCCATCTAAAGATGAACGAGCCAGCTGTCGCCATAGGCTATCTCGAACGCTTCGCAGCCGACTTCGAGCGTGAAAGCGGAAATATCGCCGTTCCGGAGATGGCTCCGAAGAACGGTATCAAGGTGGCAGTTGTAGGTAGCGGTCCTTCCGGACTCAGCTTTGCCGGCGACATGGCGAAGAAGGGGTTTGAAGTACACGTGTTCGAAGCCCTGCATGAGATTGGAGGCGTACTGAAATACGGCATTCCAGAGTTTCGTCTGCCCAACAGCATTGTAGACGTGGAGATAGAAAATCTGAAAAAGATGGGCGTAGTGTTCACCACCGACTGTATCGTCGGCAAGACCATCACCACCGACCAACTTGAAGCTGATGGGTACAAAGGCATATTCGTTGGTTCGGGAGCCGGACTCCCCAACTTCATGGGCATAAAAGGAGAGAATGCTCTGAACATCATGTCGTCGAACGAATATCTGACGCGAGTGAACCTTATGGACGCAGCCAACCCTCTTACAGACACGCCGATAAACATCGGCAAGCATGTGCTCGTCGTCGGAGGAGGCAACACGGCAATGGACTCCTGCCGAACAGCCAAGCGCCTCGGCGGCGACGTAACGCTTGTGTATCGTCGCTCGGAAGAGGAGATGCCTGCACGTCTTGAGGAGGTGAAACACGCCAAGGAGGAAGGCATACACTTCCTGACGCTCCACAACCCGATAGAGTATCTCGCTGACGAAAATGGCGCTGTGAAGAGTGCTGTTCTGCAAGTGATGCAACTCGGCGAGCCCGACGCAAGCGGCAGACGTCGCCCCGTTCCAATAGAGGGAAAGACGCTTACCGTTGATGTAGACCAGGTCATCGTAGCCATCGGAGTCTCGCCCAACCCGCTCGTGCCAAACTCCATCAAAGGACTCGAACTTGGAAGAAAGAACACTATCGTTGTCAATGACTCCATGCAAAGCTCACGTCCTGAAATTTATGCCGGCGGCGACATCGTGCGCGGCGGAGCCACTGTCATCCTCGCCATGGGCGACGGACGCAGGGCTGCCAAAGCAATGGCCGAGAGGCTGAAAGGGAAAATGTAAACATATAAATATTAGAAAAAAATGTCAGGACTTTATACAATTCTTCTGCTCATACTTTCCAACATATTCATGACGCTTGCCTGGTATGGGCATTTGAAACTTCAGCAAAGTGGCGTGTCGAGCAACTGGCCACTGATAGGCATCATTGCCTTCTCTTGGGGCATTGCCTTTTTCGAGTATTGCTGCCAGGTGCCAGCCAACCGCATCGGCTTTAACGGCAATGGCGGTCCCTTCTCGCTTGTACAACTGAAAGTAATTCAGGAATGTGTCAGTCTGATTGTGTTTGCCGTCATCGCCAACGTAATGTTCCAAGGCGAGCCATTGAAATGGAATCATCTTCTCGCCTTCGTGCTTTTGATATGTTCCGTATATTTAGTGTTCAAATGACATGGCAGACAAACGAGAGAAACAACTCATAGCCAAACTGACAAGACGGTTCCATAAAGCGTTGACGGAATTCGCCATGCTTGCCGACGGCGACAAGATTCTTCTTGGATTGTCGGGAGGCAAGGATTCCCTGTGCCTTATGGAACTTCTTGCGCGCCGACAACGCATAGAGAAGCCAAGCATCCGCGTAGAAGCTATACACATAAGAATGGACAATGTACACTACGAGTCGGACACCAGCTACCTTCAGTCGTTTGCCGACAGCGTGGACATTCCCCTACATATTCTTACCACTGGTTTCTCCTCCAGCGCATCCTCCTCAAAGCCACCCTGCTTTCTGTGCTCATGGCAAAGGCGCAAGGTGATGTTCGAGTATGCGCAGGCTAACGGGTTCAACAAGATTGCACTCGGTCACCATCAGGACGATATCATACACACAGCCATGCTCAACCAATTCTTCCAAGGCTCATTCTCCACGATGCCAGCCGTTATGAAGATGAAAAAGATGCCGCTGACAATAATCCGTCCGCTATGCTTAGAGGAAGAAAGCGACATCATTGAATACGCACAGCTCCGCCAATATGTCAAGCAGCTGAAATCGTGTCCTTATGAACAAACAACCAACCGCTCACAGATGAAACGTATCTTCGAGGAGATAGAAACTATCAACCCAGAAGCACGCTATTCCGTCTGGCACGCACTGCAAAAAGACGGCAAACTAAGAGGGTAAATCTGATTAAATTACAAATACATTACAAATTATTGGCTATAATATTGGCTGTTTGGGAGAAAATTAATACATTTGCACTAAAATTAGAATACGGACTATGAAGTTAGCAATAATGACTAAATCCACGTTCTTTGTGGAAGAAGACAAAATACTTGCCGCCCTATTTGATGTCGGCTTGGATAATTTGCACCTTTATAAGCCAGAAACGTCCCCTATCTATTCCGAACGCTTATTGTCGCTGCTGCCCGACAGCACGCATGAAAAGATATACGTCCACAACCACTACTACCTCAAAGACGAGTATGGTCTTGCAGGCATACATCTTGACGACCCGACACAGAAGCAGCCGGAAGGCTACAGAGGGAAAGTGGGGCGTACATGCCATGACCTCAGTATGCTGAAGGAGATGAAGAAACAGTCGATGTATGTTTTTCTCGGAAATGTGTTCGACAGCATTTCCAATTCTTCCGAGAAGTCGTCGTTCACAATGAACCAGCTTGAGGCCGCGTCCGACAAAGGACTGATAGACAAGAAGGTGTTCGCCCTTGGGGGCATGAGCATCGACAACATACAAGTAGCTAAAGATCTCGGATTTGGAGGCATCGTCGTATGTGGCGACTTATGGAACAAGTTCAACATCCATAACCAAATGGACTACAAGGAACTGATTGCCTATTTTGAGAAATTAAGAAAGCTCGTATATTAAATCCTAACATTAACTATAATTAAAAATGAGTGAACAAAACTCTTTTTTGGTATTCTCAGGAACAAACACGAGATACCTTGCAGAGAAAATCTGCGCAAGTTTGGGTTGTCCTTTAGGAAATCTTGTCGTAACCAGATTCTCTGATGGAGAGTTCGCTGTGTCTTACGAGGAGTCTATCCGCGGTCGCGACGTATTCCTCGTGCAGAGCACATTCCCGAATTCCGACAATCTGATGGAACTCCTGCTTATGATCGACGCTGCAAAGCGCGCTTCAGCACGCCACATCATCGCCGTTATCCCCTACTTCGGATGGGCACGTCAGGACCGCAAGGACAAGCCAAGAGTGAGCATCGGCGCCAAGCTTGTAGCCAACCTTCTCAGCGCAGCAGGCATCGACCGTCTGATTACAATGGATCTCCATGCCGATCAGATCCAGGGTTTCTTCGACGTTCCTGTCGACCACCTCTACGCTTCCGGAGTAATTCTCCCCTACCTCCAGAGCCTCCGCATCAAGGATTTGGTTATCGCGTCGCCTGACGTTGGCGGTTCGAAGCGTGCCAGCACATTCGCAAAATACCTCGGTTGTCCGCTCGTACTCTGCAACAAGACACGTGCGCGTGCAAACGTCGTAGAAAGCATTCAGATTATTGGCGATGTGAAAGGCAAGAATGTGGTAATTGTTGACGACATGGTAGACACTGCCGGCACCATCACAAAGGCAGCCGACGTCATGAAGGCTGCAGGAGCGCTCAGCGTACGTGCCTGCGCTTCACACTGCGTAATGTCAGGTCCTGCTTCTGAGCGCGTTCAAAACTCTGCCTTGGAGGAAATCGTGTTCACCGACTCAATCCCCTACTCAAGCCGTTGCGCCAAAGTTAAGCAGCTCTCTGTTGCCGATATGTTCGCAGAGACCATCCGCCGCGTCATCAGCAATCAGAGCATCAGCTCACAGTATCTTGTATAATATCATACACACATAAATAAAATACGCCCTGTAAGCGTGAGAGTTTTTCCTCATAACTTCTCCACTTACAGGGCGTCTTTTTTTTGTTCTTCCAGAAATTGGGGTGATATATTTTTATATATCCACGAATTAGAGTATTCTCACCACGGCCGTGACAAACCCATGCCACAACCGTGACGCGCATCTTCCACAACCGTGGCATACAGCTACCACGACCGTGGTAAGCAAGAGAAAGGCTCTATCAGGAGCATACAAAATCCTACCAGAGCCAAACATTTCTGCATTTTTAGAGCTATTTTACTTCAATCTGCTCCACTTCCTTTACAAGCGAGTCCTTACCATTAAGCAAGTACCACTTCACCCTAACTACATTATTGTAGTCGGCGCTACCCTTCACTCTCACGTGTCGAGTCTTGCCATAGACAAGAGTGTCGCGTTTGGAAGGATAGGAAACAAGCTGTATGAACTCCTTCGTAGAGCCACTTCCAATGTAGTATATACCAACGCTATCAGCAACAGCCAATGACTTGGCTGCTGTTTTCGCAGCCTTTTTGTTGAGCAGAGCCGTGTCGACAGGCTCAAACTCAGACGCAGCAACCGTGTCGCCTAACTCATGAGACGGCGCAAAATGGCATCCTGAAGCCGCAAAACCCACAACAAGAAGGCTTACGAAAAAAATAATTATCCGTTTCATCTTATATATTTTTCCAGTTAAATCCTATACGCCCTTCATCGAAAGTGATACGCGCTTGCGCTTGACGTCTACCTCAGCCACTCTCACCATAACGTGCTGATGGAGCTTCACAACCTCATTGGGGTCTTTCACGTAGCGATCGGCAAGCTGCGAGATATGCACAAGTCCGTCTTGATGAACTCCCACATCTACAAACGCGCCGAAGTTAGTGATGTTGGTAACTATTCCAGGGAGTATCATGCCAACCTGCAAATCTTCCACTTCATGCACGCGAGGGTCGAACTCAAACACTTCCACCTCGCTGCGAGGGTCGCGTCCAGGACGCTGAAGCTCTGCCATAATATCGGTGAGCGTCGGCATACCCGTAGATGGAGTTACATATTGCTTGAGGTCTATTGTTTTCTGTAGCTGCTTGTCCTCAATAAGCTGTGCAACAGTACATCCATTGTCTTGTGCCATACGCTTCACGATGTCGTAGCTCTCGGGATGAACTGCACTGTTGTCGAGCGGATTTTTTGCTCCCGGAATACGCAAAAAGCCTGCACACTGTACGAAAGCCACGGGGCCTAAACGCGGCACTTTTTTCAGCTCTGCACGCGACTTGAATGCTCCGTTCTTCTCGCGGTATTCAACAATGTTCTTAGCCGTTGTGGCGTTCAGTCCGCTGACATACATGAGGAGATGTCGGCTCGCCGTGTTAACATTGACTCCTACCGTGTTAACGCACGACTCCACAACCATATCAAGCGATTTCTTCAACTCTCCCTGGTCTACATCGTGCTGATACTGCCCGACACCTATACTCTTAGGATCAATCTTCACGAGTTCGGCAAGCGGATCCATCAGGCGTCTGCCTATCGACACGGCGCCTCTTACCGTCACATCCTCATTCGGAAATTCCTCACGCGCTGCTTCTGAAGCTGAGTAGACAGACGCCCCATCCTCGCTAACCACGAAGACATTGACGTCTTGCGGCAATCCAACGCTTTTCAGGAAGGCAGACGTCTCACGGCTTGCCGTGCCGTTACCGACAGCAATGGCCTCAATTGCGTATTTCCTCACCATGTCTGCCACTTGGCGTGCCGCACGATCACGGTCGTTCTTTGGCGGATGAGGATAAATCGCCTCAAAATGGAGCAACGAGCCTTGCGCGTCAAGGCATACCACCTTGCAGCCCGTGCGGAATCCTGGGTCTACACCCATGACGCGCTTCTGTCCCAATGGGGAAGCAAGCAGAAGCTGACGGAGATTTTCCGCGAACACGTCAATAGCCTCCTCGTCTGCTGTCTGCTTGCTCAACACAGCAAACTCTGTCTCTATTGACGGCTTTATCAGACGCTTGAAAGCGTCGTCGGCAGCCTCGCCTACCAAACGACTGCACTCACCGTAGCCACGCACATACTGTCGCTTGATTTTCTCCTTACAGGCGTCGTCGTCTGCTGTGATGCTGACACGAAGGAATCCCTCTCGCTCGCCACGGCGCATCGCCAAAAGCCGATGGGAAGAACAACGACGTAGCGACTCTGAAAAATCAAAATAGTCGCGATATTTTTGCGCTTCCTCGTCATCAGCTTTCCCTTTTACAGCCTTCGACATGATGACAGCCTCACGCTTGTATATGCCTCTTACGGATTTTCTAACTTGTTCGTTCTCACTGACGGCCTCAGCAATGATAAACTTTGCACCCTCTATGGCGTCATCGACAGAGTTCACGTCACCCTTGACAAAGCGTGCCGCCGTGCCGCGCGGATTCTTGTCGAGCTGAAGGAGAATAGCATTGGCAAGGGGCTCAAGCCCGTTCTGCCTTGCAATATCTGCCTTGGTGCGGCGTTTTGGTTTGAAAGGAAGATAGATGTCCTCAAGTTCGGAGAGCACCCAGCAGCCTTCGATGCGGGAGCGAATATCGTCGGTAAGTTTCCCCTGGCCTTCAATGGTGGAAAGTATTGTCTCCTTACGTTTGGCGATGTCAGCGAGCTTCTCACGCATGAGAGCGATGTCGGACACTTGCACTTCGTCGAGATTGCCAGTGGCCTCCTTTCTGTAACGACTTATAAAGGGTATGGTGCAGTTCTCGTCGAGCAACTGGAGCGTGTTTTCCACTCCACGCTGGGGCAAACCGAGCGCGTCGGAAATTAGTCTTGTAAATACATTCATTGATTATATCTTTTTTCTATTGCAAACTTAATGAAAAAAAACGAGACGTGTGCAGTGGAAATTGAAAAAAGACTTAAAAACGGGAAACCTACAAAAGCAATGCGTCCCGAAAGGAAAATGCTCTCCTTCCGGGACGTATCATAAATTATGTATTTTCTCTGATGTTAGCAAACCTTGTGGGAACCGTCGCTGATTACAACATCAATGACCTTCGGCTCCTTGCCATACTTGGCTGAATACTTAGCCTTTGCATCAGCGATAAACTTATCGTAGAGCTCTTCCTTAACGAGGTTGATAGTGCAGCCGCCGAAGCCGCCACCCATGATACGGCTACCAGTTACGCCATTCTCCTTTGCGATGTCGTTGAGGAAGTCGAGCTCCTCGCACGAAACCTCGTATTCCTTGCTCAGTCCATAGTGGGTCTCGTACATCTTCTTACCTACGGTCTCGTAGTCGCCAGCGTTGAGAGCGTCGCATACAGCGAGCACGCGGTCCTTTTCGCCGAGCACGAAATGAGCACGCTTGTAGTCCTCTTCGCCAACCTCAGCTCTTACTTCCTCAAGCTGCTCCCAAGTACAGTCGCGGAGAGTCTCAAAGTGGGCTTCCGGATGCTTGGCAGCGATGTGCTTAACGACGTTCTCGCAAGAGTTGCGGCGGTCGTTGTAGGGAGAGCCTGCAAGTTCATGCTTTACGCATGAGTTAAGCAGAACGAGCTTATAGCCTACCGGACGGAAGGGGAAATATTCAAATTCACGGCTGCGGCAGTCGAGGCGCATGAGGCAACCCTCTTTGCCGAAGACGCTTGCAAACTGGTCCATGATGCCGCAATTCACGCCACAATAATTGTGCTCTGTAGCCTGGCCGGCAAGAACCATGTCCCACTTGCTCACTTTGTTCTCGCCAAACAAGTCGTTGATGGCGAAAGCGAAGCAACTCTCAAGAGCGGCAGAAGAAGACATTCCTGCACCAAGAGGCACGTCGCCTGCGAAAGCCGTGTTGAAACCTTTCACGTCAACACCGAGCTTACGCATCTCCTGAACAACACCATAAATGTAGCGTGCCCAGCTTGCGCGAGGTCCTTGTGGGTCGTCAACCTTAAATTCAACACGATCTTTGAGGTCAATGGAATAGCACATAACTGTGTCAGTGCCGTTGGGACGAAGCTCTGCCATTATTCCTTTGTCTACTGCGCCTGGGAATACAAAACCTCCATTATAGTCGGTGTGCTCGCCGATGAGGTTGATGCGACCAGGTGACTGATAGATATTTCCTGTCTTGCCGTCGAAATGCTTGATGAAGCGGCTTCTTACGAATTCAATTTCCATAATTAAAAAGTGTTTTAGTTAATGTATAGATTTATAAAATAAGGTTTGCCGCCATGCTTTTCACACAAGCAGCAAACCTCTTGATTTTTTCTTTTATTCTACGGGGATGTCTGTGTTGACATTCTTTGAGCCCCAAAGTGCATAGTAGAAGATAAAGGCTGCAGCAAGAAGTACTACAATGAAACTACCTACATAGTTGTGAGTGAAGTCAATCACCAAAGCCTGAATACCAATCATTACTGCAAAGCCAGCAACCATCATCATGAAAGCGCCAGAAGCTTTGGCTGTATACTTGCCGAGACCTTCTGTAGCGAGGTTGAAAATACCACCCCACATAACTGATGCGCATAGTCCCACAAGCATGAAGCAGAATATGCCTACTGGAATTTCGCCCCATACAAGGCCAAGGTTAACATAATCGATGCCAGGGAAGCTTACTTTCTGGTCCACTGGCAAAGCCATACCTACTGCCACAAGAATCATTGCTGCTAAACTTACGGTGCCAATCATTGCTTTAGCGGAAATCTTTCCACCTACCATGCCGCCAACAAAACGGCCTATTAGCATGAAGATGAAATATACTGCACTAAGCGTTCCTACATAACCGGCATCCATTCCCAAACCTGGGTTTACTGCATCAGGAGAAGATGTAAGATAAGCAAGGATGTATGTAGGAGGACAAACCTCAACAGCACCATAAATGGCAATGGCGAGCATACCGAGCTTGAAGTGGCGGAAAGAATAGCAGCTGTACTCATCTTTTACATTACTTTCTGCCTTGGGCTGCTCCGGCTCCTGGATCTTTGTGAAGAAAATCACGACAAGAGCAAAGATGAAAATAGCCAAGGCAATCATCAATGCAGGAGTAGCTGCGGAAATCTTTGCCTTGCTGGCATCACCAATGAGCGCACCCATGAGGATGTATACGCAAACGGCAGCGGCTGAGTTGAACACGCCACCAATCTGCACCAGCTGGTTGCCGGTATTGCCACCGCCACCAAGAAGGTTGAGCATAGGATTTACGACTGTGTTGAGCATACACATGCAGAGACCAGAGATGAATGCGCCAATGAGGTAGATAACGAAACCCATAGACCCGCTCAGCCATTGTATGAGCAGACCTACAATACCTACTACAAGAGCCATAAGGGCAGTCTTCTTATATCCGAATTTCTGGATGAGTAAGCCGGCAGGCACACCCATAATTAGATAGGCTCCAAAATTACCATAGTTGCCGACTTGCGACAACGTGTCTGACACTTGGAAGTTGTTCTTAAGAATAATTGCCATAGGCGAGCAGAGATTGGTCACAAAGGCAATCATTGCAAAGAGGAATATCATTGCCAATATGGCGACGATACTTCCCTGTTTTTTTGTGGATTTTTCCATTTGTTGTTTGTTGTTTTAGTTATGTTAATGATTTATTTTCCAATGACGGGAAAAATTGGCGGGGTGGTTTAAGGAAGCGAATGGTTACACATTCACGACAAAGAATTGAGAGATATGTTTGCTGTCATACTTCCCAATTCTTAGTCGTTTATTTATTCACTAAAATTTCAATTTCTCTAATTCTATTTTTCAACACCAAACTTATAAACAGTCTTCTGCGTGTACTGCTGTCCTGGCTTCAAGACAACAGACGGGAAGTACGGATGATTGGGAGAGTCGGGGAAGTGCTGTGCCTCGAAACAGATAGCACTGCGGCGCGGGAATGTTGCACCGTTCTGACCCTTATAGCCGTCAGCCCAGTTGTCGGTATATACCTGAACGCCAGGCTCCGTTGTATACACTTCCATCGTGCGGCCGCTTACTGGTTCCTTAATGCGTGCGGCAAAACTAAGCTCGCCCTCTTCCTTCTTGTTGAGTACGAAACAATGGTCGTAGCCTGCACCGTTCTTTATCTGCTCGTTGTCGGCATCGATATCCTTACCTACGAGTTTCGGCGAACGGAAATCAAATGGTGTGTTTTTCACAAAGCGTATCTCGCCAGTAGGTATTGAGGTCTCGTCTATCGGCAGATAATAGTCGGCATTAATCTCACATTCAAGATTCTCTATGGTCGGCGTCGGGTTGGCGATGCCTGCAAGAGAGAAGAAGCCATGGCTCGTAAGGTTTACAACGGTCTGCTTGTTGGTTGTAGCCATATACTCTATGACAAGTTCGTTGTCGTCCGTGAAAGAATATTCTACTGTAACTTTCATCTCGCCCGAGAAACCTTCCTCGCCATATGGGCTAACATATTTGAGCACAAGTGTGTGGTCGTTCATTTGAAGAGCCTCCCACACCTTTGCGTTGAAACCCTTCAATCCGCCATGGAGGCAATTGGGCCCATTGTTGATTGGGAGTTGGTATTCCTTTCCATGAAGGTGGAAACGTCCGCGGCAGATGCGATTGCCATAGCGGCCTACAAGTGTAGACAAATATGGCTCGGGAGAATTTATCACGTCCTGAATGTTGTCGTGTCCCTGAATGACGTTGGCTCTGTTGCCATTTCTATCGGGAACCATTATGGCTACAATAGCTCCGCCATAATTTGTGATGGCCACCTCATTACCATGAGTGTTTCTCAATATATAAAGGTCGGTTTCCTTTCCGCCTACTGTTGTCTGGAAATCCTCTCTTTTCAGAGAGCAAATGTTTTCTGTTTCGGTTGTGTTTATCATAAATCAAGTTTTTTAGTTACTTATACTATATGCAAAGTAAACAAAAAAAAACGTAACACACAAAGGAAAGCGTCAAAATTTAATTGATGCTTTCCGTTAAAAACAATTAATTGTCTATTTGTGTCATTATTGATGCTTTTCTTTGAGCCATGTAAGCAAGTCGGCAACAATATAGCTGCTTCCACCGACAAAGATGAAATCGTCTGTGCTTGCATCGTCGCACGCGGCTTTATAGGCGTCGGGCACTGTCTGAAATACATTGCCATGCAAGGAATGACGGTTGCCATATTCCGCCACGCGTTCGGCAGGTATGGCACGGTGCGTAGTCGCGCGCGTGAAGTAGTAGACGGATTTAGTTGGGAGCATTGCCATTACGTGGTCGATGTCCTTGTCGTCAACCATTCCGAAAACGATGCGCAACGTGTCGCACTTCTGCTCGCATATCTGGCGACTAAGATAATTCCATCCTCCTACGTTGTGTCCAGTGTCGCAGATGCGGAGAGGATTTTTTCCCAATGTCTGCCAACGCCCCAAAAGTGACGTTGCCTCGCAAACATCAGCAAAACCCTTGCGCACACTTTCGTCATTTCGGACAATATCAAGCTTACGAAGAATGGTGACGGCATGAAGAATAGTGTTGGCATTCTTGCGCTGGTATTCACCGGTGAGTTCGCCTTTCAACAATCCATAAGAAGCTGTTTTGTAATGAATGAATCCGTCATCGCCCAAAGAAGCGTAAAGCACTTCCGGCTTGTCTTCGGCAAATGTCACGGGAGCCAGTTCCTGGTCTGCCTTAGCTTGGAATACGGGACGTGTTTCGTCATTGGCCTCACCGACAACAACCGGAACGCCTGGCTTTATAATGCCGACCTTCTCTCCTGCAATCTTTGCGAGAGTGTTGCCAAGAAACTGCGTGTGGTCGAAACTTATGTTGGTTATAACGGAAAGCACCGGGGTGATGATGTTGGTGCAATCAAGTCGCCCTCCAAGTCCAACTTCTATGACGGCAATGTCTACATTTTGGTCAGCAAAGTACTTGAAAGCCAAAGCTGTAGTAAGTTCAAAGAAAGAAGGATGCAAGGGTTCAAAGAAACTCCGTTCACACTCAACAAAATCCACGACATAATCCTCGCTAATGCACACACCATTGACGCGGATACGCTCACGGAAGTCAACCAAGTGTGGCGACGTGTACAAACCGACCTTGTAGCCTTCTGCCTGGAGTATGGCTGCAAGCGTGTGGGAGCACGATCCCTTGCCGTTGGTGCCAGCAACATGAATGGTTTTAAACTTTGTGTGTGGATGGCCGAAATGACGGTCGAGTTCATGTGAGTTGTAGAGCCCTTCCTTGTAGGCAGAAGCTCCGACGTGCTCGAACACTGGGGTTGAATTAAACAGATATTCTACAGTTTGCTTATAATCCATCAGATTTTGCTTTGTTATAAAATCAGAAAAAGGTTTACAGAAAATGAAGACCGTAATCCCCACATTCTATAAACCTAATATCTTTCTTCTTCTGGCTTAAATAACCATTATTTTAATTGAAGTAATTCTTGAAACGCTCAAAGATTGACTTTTTTGTTTCCTTGTCGCCCTTGAAGTTGTCGCTGTCACGGAAGGACTCTACAGCTTTCTTCTCATCTTTCGACAATGTTTTCGGAACGTAAACACTGATGTTGACAATAAGGTCGCCAACACCCGTGCCATATCCCTGTACGGAAGGCAAACCTTTGCCTTTCAATCGCAATGTCTTCCCAGGCTGTGTGCCCGGCTCTATCTTCACCTTTACCTTTGTGCCGTCAATGGTAGGAATCTCTACCGTGCCGCCGAGCACGGCTGTCGGGAAGTCGAGCAAGAGATTGTAAATAACGTCGTTGCCGTCACGAACAAAGGTATCGTTAGGCTCCTCGGAAATGTAGACCTGAATGTCTCCGTTTATGCCATTGTGCTGTCCTGCGCTACCCTTTCCCGGAACGTTAACAACCATGCCTTCAGCTACTCCGGCAGGAATCTTTATCTCAACGACTTCCTCGCCCTTAACGACGCCTGTGCCGCCACATTCCTTACATTTGTTCTTTATGACCGTACCTTCACCATGACACGTTGGACACTCCGACTGCGTTTGCATCATACCAAGCATCGTGCGTACTGTACGCGTAACGACGCCACTGCCATGACACGTAGGACAAGTCTCACTTCCACTGCCGCCTTCTGCTCCAGTGCCATGACAATGTGTACAAGGCACGTCTTTCTTCACCTTGAACTTCTTTGTCGTTCCTGTTGCAATCTCCTGCAATGAAAGCGTAACCTTTATGCGAAGATCGGCTCCACGATACTGCGGCTTCTGACGCTGACCGCCACCGAAACCACCAAATCCGCCGAAGCCTCCTCCCGCATGACCGCCGAAGACATCGCCGAACATAGAGAAGATATCGTCCATAGAGAAACCGCCGGCTCCGCCGAAGCCACCACCTCCAAAGCCTCCGCCAGGAGCGTCAAAGCCAAACTGATCGTACTGCTGACGCTTCTGTGCATCATGAAGAACGTCGTAGGCTTCTGCTGCTTCCTTGAATTTCTCCTCAGCCTCCTTATTGCCGGGATTACGGTCGGGGTGATATTTGATAGCTATCTTACGATACGCCTTTTTTATCTCTTCGTCTGTGGCGGTCTTGCTGACGCCAAGCACTTCATAATAGTCTCTCTTAGCCATTATTGTCTGTTGATGATTGTTATAATACCTTCTGTGTCAGGACTTAACGAATTTATTGTCCTACAGCCACCTTTGCATGACGGATGACCTTATCGTTGAGCTGGTAACCGCTCTGAACGCAGTCGATGACCTTTCCTTTTTTGTCGTCGCCCATGCCTGGAACCATTGCCACAGCTTCATGGTAGTCGACATCAAAGTCCTTTCCTTCTGTCTCTATCTTCTTCACGCCAAGCGACTCCAATGTCTTCGTGAATTTGTTGAAGATTATCTGCATTCCGTCCTTCATTGCCTTTGCGTCTTCTGTAGAATTAGCAAGGGCACGCTCAAAATCGTCAAGAATAGGAAGAATTGCACAAACGGTTTTCTCGCTACCATTGAGAAGAAGTTCTGCCTTTTCCTTGAGGGTGCGCTTCTTGTAGTTATCGAATTCTGCGACTGCACGAAGATATTTATCTTTTAGTTCGGCAATTTTTTGGTCGGCCTCCTTTAGCTTTGCCTCAACTACCTCATTGTCGTTTTCTTCCTTATTCTCGCCATTATTGGCAGAGTTTTCTGCCTTTTCGTCAGCCTGTGTAGCATTGACACTTCCGTCTTTGATTTCAATGTCCTTTTTTACATTGGCATCCTTATTTTTCATTTCTTCTTTTTTCATAATTCCAGTATTCGTTTTACCTTTATATAGCAAATACCTTGCCAAGTATTAATTAAAACATGCCAACGCCCTAAAGTGGGGAGACATATTATGGATTCTGACGTGTCTTCCCATTTTAGGGCGTTAATATTTTTAGCTTGTTATTATGTGCTGACGCTTTCTTACTTTGCGTACATCTTTGCCTTGAGTTCCTTAATATCCTCGTTGTAGATATAGTCATCGTAATCCATCAGCTTGTCGATCGTACCGCTCGGAGTAAGTTCAATGATGCGGTTAGCGACGGTCTGTATGAACTCATGGTCGTGGCTGGAGAATAGGATGTTGCCCTTGAACGCCACCAAATTATTATTGAAAGCCTGTATGCTCTCAAGATCGAGGTGGTTGGTCGGCGTGTCAAGAATCAAGCAGTTGGCATTCTTGAGTTGCATACGTGCGATCATGCAACGCATACGCTCGCCACCAGAAAGGACATTGACCTTCTTCAGAACATCCTCGCCGGAGAAAAGCATACGTCCAAGGAAACCCTTCATCACGACCTCATTGCCCGGACCATACTGTGAGAGCCAATCAACGAGGTTTTTGTCGCTCTGGAAGAACTCAGTGTTGTCAAGAGGCAGATAGGCGGTTGTTATGGTTACGCCCCACTTATATGTGCCTGCATCTGCCTTACGGTTGCCGTTGATAATCTCAAAGAGGGCTGTCATTGCCTTGGGATTGTGGCTAAGGAACACCACCTTCTGGCCCTTTTCAACATTGAAGCTCACATTGTCGAAAAGTACAGTGCCGTCATCATCGACTGCCTTAAGGCCTTCAACTTCAAGAATCTGATTACCCGGCTCACGTTCCATCTGGAAGATAATGCCAGGATACTTACGGCTTGAAGGACGAATTTCCTCAACGTTAAGCTTCTCAAGCATCTTCTTGCGCGACGTCGTCTGCTTACTCTTTGCAACATTTGCAGAGAAACGACGGATAAATTCCTCAAGTTCCTTACGCTTCTCTTCCGCCTTTTGTCGCTGATTTTGAGCCTGACGCAAGGCGAGCTGAGAACTTTCATACCAGAAGGAGTAATTACCAGCGAACACTGTCACCTTGCCATAGTCAATGTCAACAGTCTGTGTGCTGACAGCGTCAAGGAAGTGGCGGTCGTGACTTACCACAAGCACGGTCTGCTCTACATTACTAAGATACTCCTCAAGCCACTGTACGGTGTCGAGGTCCAAGTCGTTGGTTGGCTCATCGAGCAACAGGTTGTCTGGGTTGCCAAAGAGAGCCTTTGCAAGCATTACGCGTACCTTCTCATTGTTTGACAACTCACTCATCTGCTTCTCATGAAGCGACTCGGGTATGCCAAGATTAGAAAGCATCTGTGCAGCATTGCTCTCTGCCTCCCATCCATCCATCTCGGCAAACTTCAGCTCAAGCTCAGCTGCGCGGTTGCCATCCTCTTCTGTCATCTCGGGCTTACTGTACAGAGCCTCTCGTTCCTTCATATTTTTCCAAAGGGGCTCATGACCCATCAACACCGTGTCGAGAACACGGTAGGCATCAAACTTGAAGTGGTCCTGCTCAAGTACAGAAAGGCGTTCGCCGGGACCTAACTCTACAGAGCCCTTGTTGGGCTCAAGGTCGCCGCTGATTGCACGCAGAAGTGTAGACTTACCAGCACCATTGGCACCAATCACTCCGTAAATATTGCCAGCCGTGAACTTCAGGTTAACATCCTTGTAAAGAACTCTTTTTCCAAACTGAATCGCGAGATTGCTAACTGTTATCATTTCTAATGTCTTATATAATTCTGTATTTGATTGTGCAAAGTTACTGAAAATCATTGACAAAGACGAACGATTTGCTTACAACTTACGTTTTGCCCAATTTTTGAGCTGCAAAAAGTGACCACACCGCCTTATAATATGCAAAACTTTAAGTAACTTTGCAGCAAAATAATTCTATAAATAAGAACAATGCGAAACAACCAAAATCGTTATAAGACGCAGGGTGGTGACTACACCACTCTGACAGTGCAGGAAAGTTCACCTGCTCCACTGCTGGAATACTTGATATCCAATCTCAGTGAAAGTCGCAATAAGATAAAAGCCACTCTGCAAGGTCGTGGCATAAAGGTCAACGGGAAGACCGTTACGCAATTTGACATGCCGCTTAATTGCGGTGACAAACTGTCAATAAGCCGTCATAAGAAGCAAAATGAATTCAAAAGCCGTTATGTAAAGATTGTATATGAAGACAGATGGATTGTTGTCGTGGAAAAGAACATCGGCATTCTTTCTATGGCAGCAGGCCATTCTTCGCTAAACGTAAAATCCGTGCTTGACGACTACTTCCACAAGTCACGGCAGAAATGCCACGCGCATGTTGTACATCGCCTTGACCGTGATACCTCTGGACTCATGATATACGCCAAAGACATTGAGACAGAACAAATCCTTGAGCACAACTGGCACCAAATTGTTTATGACCGCAGATACGTCGCTGTCGTGAGTGGTGAGATGGAAAACGACGAAGGCACGATAGCCAACTGGCTAAAGGACAACAAGGCATACGTGACTTATTCATCACCCGTTGACAATGGTGGCAAATATGCAGTGACACACTATCATGTGCTGGCACGCACCACGGAGCATTCCCTTGTAGAATATCGTCTTGAGACAGGACGCAAAAATCAGATTCGTGTACATTCTGCAGATATGTCCCATCCTGTATGTGGAGACACGAAATATGGCAATGGCGACGATCCTCTCCATCGACTTTGCCTCCATGCCTACGTACTATGCTTCACCCATCCTATTACGGGAGAGCGCATGGAATTCTCCACTCCGGTGCCAACAGCCTTTAAAAGCCTGTTTTAATTTTATAAATTACAAGCCATAAGATAATACAACTCCAATATAAATATCCTTAGGCACGTTTTTTGCCTTAATACTTATAGATGCTTGCAGTTGCCGCATGGCACTGCAAGCACACATTCAATAAATGTAAGACATTATAATTAATAAGGAGGAATATAGATATGGCATTTATAGATTATTACAAAATACTTGGAGTCGACAAGAACATTCCACAAGACCAAGTGAGGGAGGCCTATAGAAAACGTGCTAAGCAATTCCACCCTGACCTCCATCCTAATGATCCAAAAGCAAAAGCAAAGTTCCAAGCACTTAATGAAGCCTACGACGTTATTTCCGATCCGGAAAAGCGTAAGAAATACGACCAATATGGAGAGAAATGGCGCGAAGCAGACGCTTATGCGAAAGCAGGTGGTGGCGCAGGACAGCCAGGTGGCGGAAGCTATTATTGGAGTTCTGATGGTTCAACTGGTGGTGGTTCCCCATTCGAGGGTTTCGACTTCTCCGGGTTTGGAGGTGAAAGCGGAGGATTCTCAAGTTTCTTCCAGGATCTCTTCGGAGCTAAAGCTAATAGAGGAGCACGCTCGCGCAGAACTACGCGACAGAATTCCGGAGAGATGAATGCAAGTGTGAATATTGACTTGTACACTGCCCTACTCGGCGGTGAGGTCATCATACAACTTGGAAATGGTTCGAAAATCAAGCTCAAGGTAAAGCCGGAAACACAAAACGGCACACGCGTAAGACTCCGCGGCAAGGGCTACGACCGTGGAGACGGCACATTAGGCGACCTTATCATTACATACAATGTGACACTTCCGCAGAATCTAAACGCACGCCAGAAAGAATTGCTGCAAGAGATGAAAGCTTGCGGAAATTCCTAATAGGTTGCTCACAGAATCTCTTAAAACCAGTTTGCAAGCATCCTGCGAGAGAGCTACAAAAACAAAGATCATCTCCCAAGTAGATGCAATAGATGCAATAAATAAAAAGGAGACAACGTGAATTAATACGTTGTCTCCTTTTATTTTCATTTCTTCAAAAGCATAAAGCTTTAAAAGATTTTACTTCACCTTTTCTACGATGGCCTTGAAAGCCTCAGGGTTGTTGACAGCGAGGTCAGCAAGCACCTTACGGTTGATCTCAATGCCAGCCTTATGCAAAGCACCCATAAGAGTTGAGTAGCTCATATTCTCAAGGCGAGCAGCAGCGTTGATACGCTGAATCCACAGAGCGCGGAAGTTGCGCTTCTTATTGCGGCGATCACGATAAGCGTATGTAAGACCCTTTTCCCAGGTGTTCTTTGCTACTGTCCAAACATTTTTTCTTGCACCATAGTAACCCTTGGTGAGTTTCAGGATTCTTGTTCTCTTTGCTTTAGAAGCAACATGATTGACTGATCTTGGCATAGTTTTCTATTTCCTTTAAATGTTTGACTAATAAAATTAACGAAGGCAGAGCAAATCGCGAACCTGCTTGAGGTTGCTGTTGTCTACGATGGCCTGATGAACCAGATTTCTCTTCTGCTTCTTGGTTTTCTTAGTCAGAATGTGACTGTGGAAAGCGTGATGACGCTTAATCTTTCCTGTTCCGGTAAAGCGGAATCTCTTCTTTGCACCGGAGTTAGTCTTAACTTTTGGCATTTTTTGTTATTTTTAAATTGTTATTTATTATATATGTGGCAACGCATATACCAGGCGTTACGCACACTTTATCATGTTGTCTTTATTCTCCCTTGAGAGCTTTCATAGCAGCCTCACTAACCTTTGCATTAGCAAGAAGACCTCCATTTGCCGGCATCTCATCGTTTACTGCCTCGTTGTTGCCTTTATTCTCACGAGCCTCAGCCTCACGTTTCTCTCGATCCATCTTCTGCTGACTCTTTTTCACTACGCCAGCCTTCTTCGGAGCCAAGTAAAGAAACATCTTCTTACCGTCAAGCTTCGGAAGCTGTTCCACCTTAGCGTACTCCTCCAAATCGTTGGCAAAACGCAGCAAGAGAACCTCACCTTGCTCTTTGAAGAGAATAGAACGACCTCGGAAGAACACATAAGCACGCACTTTATTACCTTCTGTAAGGAATTCCTGCGCATGCTTGAGTTTGAAGTTGTAATCATGCTCGTCAGTCTGCGGTCCGAAACGGATTTCTTTAATTTCCACCTTAGCCTGCTTCGCCTTCATTTCCTTCGCATGTTTCTTCTGCTGATAGAGGAATTTACTATAGTCAATGAGACGACATACGGGTGGTTGGGCGTTTGGTGAAATTTCAACAAGGTCTACGCCCTGCTCTCTTGCCATTTCCAAGGCATTACGAGTGGGCATCACGGTTGAACCGCCTTCACTTACTACACGTACTTCCCTAACGCGAATCTGCTCATTCACGCGGTACTGGTTTTTCATTTTGTCATTCTTCATTAAACTATTTTTGATAAGCTATTTCTGTTAAGCGGGTGCAAAGTTACCTATTTTCAAATGATTAGCAAAATATTTCCACTGTTTTTTCACTTTTACATGTACGTTTATGGCGTTTTAATGCAAATTTCGTAACTTTGCAACATAATAAATCAATTTACGCATATATCACAAATGGAATTTTTACACTTCAACGGCATAGCCATTGCAATATGTACATTCCTTATTATAGGTATGTTTCATCCTATTGTCATAAAAACGGAGTACTATTTCGGATCTCGTTTTTGGTGGGTTTTCCTTGTGGCTGGAATCAGCTTTATAATTGGAGCATGCTTTGTGGAAAATATCTTTTGCTCCACTCTACTCGGTGTTTGCGGGGCTTCGTGCCTTTGGAGCATAGGCGAAATCATTGAGCAGAAGGAGCGGGTGAAAAAAGGATGGTTTCCTATGAATCCTAAAAGAAAGGCAGAATATGAAAACTGAACTAATACTCGTTGGCAAAACGACTGACAAGCTATATACCAATGGTATAAAGGACTATCAAGAACGCATATCCCACTATATGCCATTCAGCATTACTACAATTCCTGCCTTAAAGAACACAAAGAGTCTCTCTGAAGCACAACAGAAGCAGGCTGAGGGTGAATTAATCCTCAAACAACTTCAGCCATCAGACACTGTAGTCTTGCTCGACGAGCACGGTGCAGAGCGCACAAGCATGGAAACAGCTTCTTGGCTTGAGCGCAAACAGCAAGCCACACGCCGCCTCGTATTCGTCATAGGCGGTCCTTATGGCTTCTCACAAGATGTGTATCAACGTGCAAATGAAAAAATATCCCTGTCGCGAATGACTTTCTCCCACCAAATGGTGAGACTCGTGTTCGTTGAACAACTTTACAGAGCCTGCACCATAATAAAAGGTGAAAGCTACCACCATGAATAGATAATAGCCGTTGTCAACCATACCTAAACATACATAGTGAAAGAGAGCAGCTTAACCTAATACAAGAGGCAAAATGGAAGGCGTCAGCAGCGAAGTGAATATGCCATTCAATGTAAGTCCGAGACTTGCGTAAGCCCCGTGTACTTGACTGCGATCCATTGACGTCGCCGTACCTATGGCATGGGCAGCAGTTCCCATGGATAGTCCTTGAGCCACTGGAGATTTTACATGAGCAAAGCCCATCGTACGGTAGCCACATACGGCACACAACAGACCGACACTAACAACCACAGCAGCTGTCAGCGATGGAATACCTCCAACAGCCTTTGTTACCTCCATGGCGATAGGCGTAGTCACAGACTTCGATGCGAGAGAAAGGATAACCTCTTTAGATGCACCCAACTCCTTGGCTATCCAAACAACAGAAACAATTCCAACCACACATCCCACAAGTTCTGACAAAAGTATTGGTGTCAATTGCTTCTTGATAGTGGAAAGCTGCATATAAAGTGGTACTCCAAGAGCTACCACGGCTGGACGCAACCAAAACTCTATCATGTGTCCACCTTGATTATAGGTTTCATAACTAACACCCGACAACTTAAGGAATGCAATTATGCAAACGATAGACACTAAGATTGGATTCATTACGACCCAACCCGTCCAACGACGCAGAAGTTTTCCAAGAAAGTAAGTTCCGAATGTCAATGCTATGAGAAAAAACTCATTTGAGAAGTATTCCATTGTTCTAACAATTTATTAATCATTGTTATGACGCATTACATCATGCGCCTTGTCTTTTGCTTTGCCATAAAACTGATGTACCCATCCTGTAACGGCAAGTACAAGGACGGTAGAAATGATTGACGCCACTACTATAGGCACGAACTGCGCCTTTATAATGTCGAAATATAGCATAATGGCGACTCCTGGCGGAACGAAAAAGAAGCCAATATTACCAACCAGAAAGTCGGATATGCTACGCACCCATTCAAGCCGTATAACTTTCAATTTAAGCAACAATGTCAACAATAGCATCCCAATGATACTTGACGGAAGAGGAATGTGGGTGAGGTAGATAATAAGTTCACCCAAAGCAAGGCAACCAAAAAGGATTGCCAACTGACGAATCATCATAGTCCTGAAAACAGATTTTTTACCTTTATGTCTTGTTATTTCAAGATGCAAAGGTAAGGCATTTTAGTGAAATTAAGCAATAAAAACTAAAATATAATTTACTTAAACAAATATAGTCCCAATACGAGTTGATTTTTTGCCTATATTCGTTTTTTACAAAAAGACAGACAATCAATGGCAATGTATTTACAGATGCGAGATCACCATACATGCCATTGATTGTCCGTTATTTTCTACCACCACTATTTAACTGTAGCAATCAGATCTTCAGGAGTAACGAGGGTCTGTTCACCCGTGGTCATATTTTTTAATGTCACTTTCCCCTGTGCAATTTCTGTTTCACCTGCAAGCACCACAAACGGCACCTGTTTGGCATTAGCATACGCCATCTGCTTCTTCATCTTCACACTATCAGGATAGATTTCCGTACGTATGCCAGCCTGACGGCACTTTGTAAGAATAGGCATACAATAAGCTGTCTCCTGCTGTCCGAAGTTAATGAAGAGCACCTGCGTACCATTCACAGCCTCACGTGGATAAAGGTCAAGACCATTCAGCACATCATATATACGGTCAGCGCCAAACGATATGCCAACACCTGAAAGACCGGGCAATCCGAAAATGCCAGTAAGGTTATCATAGCGTCCACCACCCGTAATGGAACCGATAGCGAAGTCGAGCGCCTTTACTTCAAAAATTGCTCCCGTGTAATAATTAAGTCCACGAGCCAAGGTAAGGTCAAGTTCTATCTGATTGTTCAAGCCACAAGTCTTGAGCGTGTCAAGAATGAACCGAGTCTCCTCAACACCCTTCATTCCCACTTCTGAGCTCTCGAGCACCTTTGCAATGGTAGCGAGTTTCTCTTCATTAGAACCGGAAAGAGCTATGATTGGCTGCAACTTCAGAATTGCCTCTTCAGAAATTCCGTCGTTGCGCAACTCTTCATTGACATTGTCAATGCCAATCTTCTCCAATTTGTCAATTGCAACAGTGATATCCACTATCTTGTCCGCCTCGCCAATCACCTCAGCGATGCCCGTGAGAATCTTGCGGTTGTTGATCTTTATGCAAACGCGTACTCCAAACCGTGTGAAGACGGTGTCTACAATCTGCATCAACTCAACCTCATTGAGGAGAGAGTCAGAACCCACGACGTCAGCATCACACTGGTAGAATTCACGATAGCGTCCCTTTTGAGGGCGGTCAGCACGCCATACGGGCTGTATCTGATAACGTTTGAAAGGAAGTTGTATTTCCTCTCTATGCTGTACGACGTAGCGTGCGAAAGGCACTGTCAAGTCATAGCGTAAACCCTTCTCGCAAAGTTTTGTTGCAAGGCGGAGAGAATTACGCTCTTCAAGCTCCTCATTAGTAATCTTCGAAAGATAGTCACCTGAGTTAAGTACTTTGAAGAGCAACTTGTCGCCTTCTTCTCCATACTTTCCCATGAGTGTCTGGAGGGTCTCCATAGCAGGAGTCTCTATCTGCTGAAACCCGTAGAGAGCATATACGCTACGAATAGTATCGAATATATAGTTGCGCTTTGCCATCTCTATAGGAGAGAAGTCTCGCGTCCCTTTTGGTATACTAGGTTTTGCCATATTTATTACTACTTCTTGCGGACAATCGTCTGCTCACGATCCGGGCCAATGGAAATGATGCTAATCGGGGTTTCGAGATATTCTTCGAGAAAATGTATATAGTCGCAGAATTCTTTCGGGAACTGATCCTCTGACGTGAACTTTGTCATATCAACATTCCATCCCTTGAACTCCTTGTATACTGGCTTTGCGTCATACAAATCATAAGGAAGTTCTGTTGTCTGCGTACCGTCAGGCAATTCGTAAGCAACGCAAGCCTTTACTGTTGGGAATCCGTCGAGAACATCGCTCTTCATCATAATGAGCTCGGTCACTCCATTCACCATTACTGAATACTTCAACTGCACGAGGTCACACCATCCACAACGGCGCTCGCGACCTGTCACTGCTCCATACTCATGGCCAAGATCACGTATCTTCTGTCCAACCTCGTCAAACAACTCTGTCGGGAAAGGACCCGCACCTACACGTGTACAATAAGCTTTCATAATACCATACACGTTGCCTATACGATTAGGACCAACGCCAAGACCAATGCAGGCACCTGCACAAATTGTGTTGCTTGAAGTTACGAACGGATATGAGCCGAAATCGACATCAAGCATTGTGCCCTGTGCACCCTCGCAAAGAATATCCTTACCAGAAGAGAGTACTTTGTTTATTTCATGTTCAGAGTCAACAATTTGGAACTGCTTAAGGTATTCTACACCCTCCATCCATGTCTTCTCAACCTCTGTAATATCAAAGTCAGTGTAGCCCAAAGCGGCTATCTGACGAAGGTGAGCCGCCTTATGTGCTTCATATTTTTCCTGGAAATTATTGAGGATATCGCCAACGCGCAGACCGGCACGCGAAACCTTATCCGTATAAGTCGGACCTATGCCCTTACCCGTCGTGCCAACCTTATTCTTGCCCTTAGAAGCCTCAATGGCTGCATCAAGCACACGATGTGTAGGCATAATAAGATGAGCTTTCTTCGAGATATGAAGTCGGTTCTTAAGGTCGTGACCACTCTTCTCAAGCTCCTTTGCCTCCTGCATGAAGAGGTCTGGAGCAAGTACTACGCCATTACCGATAATGTTAACCTTGCCGCCCTGGAAAATACCCGACGGGATGCTGCGGAGCACATACTTTTGTCCTTCGAATTCGAGGGTATGACCAGCATTCGGTCCGCCTTGAAAGCGCGCAATAACGTCATACTTCGGTGTCAATACGTCGACCACCTTACCTTTGCCTTCGTCGCCCCACTGCAAGCCGAGCAGGACATCTACTTTTCCTTTATTCATATTTGCTAAGTATTTGATTCTTTGCTTTTATTTCCGTTTCGTTTTTTTTGCACCACGTTTTCTGCATGACGGGCAAATGCCGTAGACACACAACGTGTGGTATTCACGTTTGAAGCGTCCCCAACGAATCGTCTTTAGCTGCGCTTCAAGCTGAGGAAGTTGAAATTCTGAACGTTTGCCGCACAACATACACTGCCAATAGCATCTGCCTTGCAAACCAACGCATCCTTCATAGAAAGTTGTTCCCCCACGACGCGAGCTCACAACAAGACTAAGTTTTGAAAAAAGCGTCATTGCGTTATAGATAGTGGCACGGCTAACATGGAAATTTGCCTCCGCCATTTTCGCTGTGAGGTCGTCAATACAAAAAGGAGCGTCAAAGTCATACACAGTATCAAGGATAGCAAAGCGCTCTGCCGTTCGCCGGCAGTTGTTCTCCTCTATATATTGGGCAAGCACATTGTGCGCCATTGTTTTCCTCTCCTGTTCCATTTCATTGCAAAGTTACACTATTTTGCTAAAGTAGCCAAGCGGAAGTAACAAAAATAAAGTAATTTTATAGTTGTCCGAGCAGAGTCTCCGCCCTGGCTGCTTCAGCTCCACCTTTCGCGTCTATGCTATCAAGCAGACTGATAATAGCATGGAGCAACTGACGCTGCAGTGCGTCACTTGTATTCTGACGCGTAGTCTCCATGTCAATCGATGCTCGTTTGAAAAGCACATCATAAGTCGAAAAGTCTATTCTAACATCACGACGTACAAGGCGACACAACGTGTTGTATGCCGTGAGTCGCTCTAATATATTGCCTTCTTCGAGAAGATTTGCAGAAAGCTGAGAAGCGCACGGGACATGCTGGAAGAGATTGAAAGCCAACACTTCTGCTATTTCGACATTTGCGATATCCTTTGACCACTCTAAGCAATGCTCAAGTGTCATACTTTCTTCAGGCATAATGATTGTAGCGAGTATTCTACATTCACGCACAGAAGCATCATGCCAAAGAGCCTCTGCCAATTGGTCATCGCCCACGTATGGAGCAGCGATACTTCGAAGATTTATCTGCGAAATGCCCCAATTAATCTTATAATCAAGTCCCTTATTGCGCATAGATGCCGCTGTCACACCATTCATGTAAAGGCGGAAAGAACGCTTTATTTGTTTAACGAGTTCTGCTACTTGTGTAGTCATTTTATAATTTTTCTTGTTTTTTCAATGCTGCCGAGCAACTATTCATTATTCAATGCTGCGAAGCTGTCTCAATTGGCGTAATCTAAAGGAAGCTGTATTCGCTTGAATAGCGGAGCATTTGATGCTCGTAGCTCTCCGTATAGTCAAGTTCAACATCCGACGGAGCTCCATCGGATGAATTCAATAAGGTCATACGTGGATTGATAAAGCCTTTGTAAGGAGCCAAACCGAGCTTATTATAGCGAGCCAAGAGTTCCTCATGAAGTTCCGCATCTACGTGTATTCCATATTTCTCCACGATTTCCTTGGCGGCATTAAAGTCACCTTCACTTTTTATACGCTGAATTTCCGCCAACAGACGAGCGAAGGCAGTACGCAACAAACGATAGTCAAGGATTTCGACGAATGTTTTGCCGTCACGACTGACAAGACGCACGGCCTGCGGATAATTGCTGAGCGTCCAGCGTGCAATAAGGGCACGGTTGCGCATATGCGCCTCCTCTATCTCATTTCCCGGTTGGATACGTGTGAGCTGCGTTAAGAGTCCGTTCATCATATACGTATAGTACTGAGCCTTATAAGCATCTTCGCATGGAGTCAGTCCAAGTTCAACAAGCTTCTTGTCGGCTATGTAATATAAGCCAAAGAGATCGGCTCTCGCCTCCTCTATCGTAGAACCGTAAGAGCCAAGAGCATCCCCGGAAACACCAGCAAGGAGCCTACCGGAGCCATGTCCGAGACACTCATGCAAGTCAGTGTGGAGGTCGTCGCAGACATCACCATACTTATCAATGATTTCGCGCGTCGCCGCGTCAATCACGAACTCATCCATAAACCCGTTTCCTTTTGCAGCCTGATTATAGGCATGAGTCAGATTTCCTATAGTGATGCTCTTTGAGCCGTGGCGTGCTCTAATCCAGTCTGCATTCGGCAAGTTGATTCCAATTGCTGTAGACGGATATTCGTCACCACCGAGCATTGCTGCACATACCACGTTAGCAGTCACACCGACCACCTTTTCCTTGCGGAAGCGCGGATCGACGGGAGAGTTATCCTCAAACCATTGTGCATTCTTTGATAACGTTTGGGTACGTTTTGTTGCTTCAACATCTTTATAAGTGACAATTCCCTCCCAGGAACCCTTCAAGCCCAATGGATCTCCATATACCTCTATAAATCCATTTATAAAATCAATGCGTCCTTCATGCTCCTTAAGCCATTCTATAGAATACTCGTCAAAGCGGCGCAAGTCGCCAGTGCGATAATAATCAATTAGAATATTTATTATCTTCGCCTGAAGCTCATTTTCTGCCGATTCGGCAGCTTTTGAAAGCCAATAGACAACATGCTTGATAGCTTTTCCATAAAGACCATCCTCACACCAAACGTCCTCGCTAATCTCACCCGTTGAAGAATCCTTACGCAATGTAGAGTTGAGTCCGTAAGAAACGGGGCTTTCCTTGTCGGGCGCAGCAGCACGCTTCGCATCATAGAAAGCCTCAGCCTCCTGCTGCGTCACTCCATCATAATAGTTGCAAGCGGATGTCAAGACAAGGTCGTCACCTGTTTTCTGATTGACACGTTTCTTCAATATATCAGCATGGAATATCACTGGGCACAGCTCATCAAGCAAATTGTCAATTGTCTCACCTTTCTTCAGAGGCAACACGGAATCAGACTTTCCGTTAGCATTTAAGGCTACCTCCTTTACGACAGAACGGAAATATTCTTCCGTAAACCCAGGGACGAATTTCTCGCAACCATAATGGTGATGAATGCCATTGGAGAACCATACTCGCTTCAAATATACCTCGAGAGCCTTGAACTCGTCTGTCATACGATTGCCTTTGAAGTCTAAATATACTGCCTCAAGCGTTCGACGTATGTGCAGGTTGTAACGACAGAACTGATCAGTCGTTATGTCACGCCCCGAAAGTGTGGCCTTGGCAAGATAGTATATATAGAGCTTCTGGCGAAGAGTAAGATTCTCGAAGCCGTCAAGACGATAACGCAAGAGCTGAACATCAGCAAAGCGTTCGTCTGTATAATTAATTTTTTGCATTGTTTTGTTTTTTAGATTTCCTACACATCACTTGACATAGCCTCCTGATATTCTCTTGGCGTTTTGCCAACTATCTGGCAGAAGGCACGATAGAACGACTGCCGGTTGGCAAAGCCTACGACATCAGACAACTCCTCTATGCTCAAGTCGGCGTAGCGGCTATCCTGAAGCATAGCCATAGCCTCCTCTATGCGCAGACGATTGACAAACTGAGCATAGTTAGCATGATAGCGCACGCTGAGCACTATAGATATGTAGCGAGTGTTGGTATGTAGCAATTGGGCGAGTTCCTTGGCAGAGAAACCACGTTCGCGATATTTCTTCTCAACGACAAGAACGCGCAGTATCTGTTCCTTAAGTTTATCGAACGTTTCGCGTGATATTTTGCTAAGATATACTGGTGCCTTTTTTGTGGCTACATCCTTGACATTCGCCTTTTCTCCACTACTTTCCTTTTCCATTTCTTAACCTTACAATGTGTCACATTCCTCCAACCATGCTGTAGACATGGCATCCGTAGACATTCGCCAGTCGCCGCGTGGCGACAGCGTTACACTGCCAACTTTTGGTCCGTCCGGCAAGCAAGAGCGTTTAAACTGTTGCTGGAAGAAGCGGCGCAAGAACGTGCGCAACCAATGCTTGATAACGTCATCCCCATACTGCTCTCTGCCAAATGCCGCACGAGCAAGCATGAACAACTTTGACGGATGGAAGCCGAAACGTAGGAAATAATATAGGAAGAAATCATGTAGCTCATAAGGCCCCACGAGGTCTTCTGTTTTCTGCTTGATATTTCCGTTCTCGTCAGCAGGTATCAGTTCGGGAGATATGGGAGTGTCTATGATGTCAAGCAATGTCACACGTGATTTCTCATCAACACTGTTCTCCGCAACATGACTGACAAGGTAGCGTATGAGTGTTTTCGGGATACTTGCATTGACTCCATACATAGACATATGGTCGCCATTATAAGTAGCCCAGCCAAGGGCGAGCTCGCTAAGGTCTCCCGTACCTATCACCAAGCCACCAAGTTGGTTGCTCAAGTCCATAAGAATCTGTGTGCGCTCGCGTGCCTGTCCGTTCTCATAAGTCACGTCATGCACGTTGATGTCATGACCGATATCCTCAAAATGTTGCGTCACGCTCTTGCAGATACTAATCTCTCGCATCGTGATACCCAAACTCTTCATGAGCGACACGGCATTGTTGTAGGTGCGGTCTGTCGTACCAAATCCAGGCATTGTCACACCGACAATTCCACGCCGATCATATCCGAGTTTATCAAATGTCTTCACGCACACCAAAAGTGCCAATGTAGAGTCGAGACCTCCACTAATGCCAAGCACGACACATTTGCAATGAGTATGTACAAGGCGCTTTGCCAAGCCACACACTTGTATTGAGAATATCTCGTCGCATGAAGCGAACATGTCTGTTGACGTAGGGATAAAAGGATGTGGATTGACACTACGAAGCAATGAGAAAGGATGTCTTTCTATGCTCTCCATAATCTGTAAACGTGCCGTATGTCCACGCTGTGCATACACAAAGGAAGTGTTCTTGCGTCGTTCTGAGCGCAATTTCTCCACGTCTATCTGGCTAATGACGAGCTGCTCCTCAAGAGAGAATCGTTCCGACTCCGCTATGAGAGAGCCATTCTCGTAAATATAAGAATTTCCGCCATACACAACGTCCTGCGTACTTTCTCCAAAGCCACACGAACTGTACACATATCCGCAGATGAGACGCGCGCTCTGCTGTGCAAGCAGACTTTTAAGATAAGCGTTCTTACCAATAAGGTCGTCTGACGCCGAGAGGTTAAGAATTATATCGGCTCCGGCAAGTACAAGGTCGTTAGACGGCGGAACGGGTGCCCACACGTCCTCACAAAGTTCTATGCCAAATTTCACTCCGTCGCATGTGCGGAACAACACCTGGTCAGGATAGACATTTACCGTATTGCCTGCATAACGCACTACTGTCGGTACGGTAATGTCATCCGAGGAAGCGAACCACCGCTTCTCGTAAAATTCCGCATAATTAGGCAAGAAGCGCTTTGGAACAATGCCAAGTATACTTCCATGTTGACAAACAATGGCACAGTTATACAATGCCGACCCCACACACACGGGAGCGCCAATAACGGCAATAATGTCGAGCTTGCGCGAGAAGTCGAGCAACTGCATTACCTTCATCTCCGCAACGTCAAGAAGCGTCTGCTGCGCGAATAGATCCTGGCAAGTGTAGCCCGTGACCGACAGTTCGGGGAAGACAATTATCTCTACGCCCTTGCCTTCAGCCTGAGCGATCAGGCTCTCCATATGCTTTATGTTAAAGTCGGGGTCGGCAACCTTCACTGAAGGAATTGCCGATGCGACTGTGATATAGCCGTGTTCCATAATTCTTTTATCTTATTGTCACCTGTGTAGCCCCATAGCCATACTCCTGGAAAGAGGCATCTTGGTAAGGATAGTTCTTGTAACGGTAGCGAAGTTCATTGATAATGGCGTGACGGAGCACACCCTCTCCCTTGCCATGAATGAAGATAATACGACGTCCCTTGTTGTGTTTGTTCTCTTCAAGAGTGCGGCGGAAGAAATCAAGTTGATAGTTCAAGATGTCCGCCGTACCCATACCTGCCGTTGTGTCAAGTAGTTCATCGGCATGGAGGTCAACAACGAGGAGGTCGTCGTTAGCCTTCTTCGAGAATGTTCGGCCATTCGTATTGAGTGTCTCCAGTCCCTTTAACTTCTTGTAGCTTACATCACTATTCAAGCTACCCTTCTTTGGGCTCTTTTTTTCTTCTTCCTCAACATATATAAGTTTGTCCGATTCTACGGGCTTGAGCTGTGCCACGTCGTCATCCTTCACGATTGGATAAACCAAAGCAGGAGTGTCAAAGAAGTCGTTAGTCTGGAAAGCGTGCAACTTGTAAAACTTCACCTTGTCCACGCGGAACTGCACGTCACACACGGGCTTTGCCACGAAGTCCTTGTCACGCTTGAAAGAAAGGAGTTGGAAGCGCACGCGGTCAATCTCGTTGAGTTGCTCAAGAGAGAACGACTCTATATAAACCTTCGTATTCGGCTCAAGTTCTCCTTCGCCACGCAAACTGAACGACGTGCCGTCAACACTCATATATAAATAATGAACATAATAGTTGCTGTCGTTGACGAGATAGCAGGCAAATGCTGTCTTGGAGAAGTTCTTTATGTCTTCAGGAACAAACACATAATAGAGGTTGAGCACATTGCCACCCTTGCGTTCCTCCACTTTTGCCTTATAGGTTATCTCGCGGTCGGCAGCGTCATACTCGTCCTCTTCCTCAGCAGCGTCTTCCGTAAAAGCGTTCATCTTTGCCTTCACCGACATATTAAATGTCTCCGGGTCGGCAGATTCCACAGGCTGCTCAGCCCCACCCTTCTTTGCCACGACTTTCGACGACGAATATTCGTCATCACTGCCCATGACAACCAAGTCGGATATTGGAGTTGGAATTTGGAATCCGTCTTCATCCTCTACAAGGGCTATATTATTACCTTTAAATCCGGCAATTTTTCCTCCACCGGACTCACTAAGGAACTGTACTTTATCTCCTATTTTCATTTTCTTTCTTCTTAATATGGTTAAATACTTTACGGTATCAGCAACGAACTGTCACCATAGCTCAGGAACCGGAAGTCATGGCTGAGAGCATAGTCATAAATCTGATGCCAGTCGCCTCCATGCAGGAAAGCGCTCACGAGTAAGAGGAGCGTCGATTGCGGCTGATGGAAATTCGTGACAAGCATCTTCACGATTTTGTAGTCGTAGCCTGGAGCAATGATAATCTGCGTGCTTGAATGGAGAGCATTAAGCCCGTGTCGGTCAAGGTAGGCAAGGATGTTTTCTATAGCCTTCATCGGAGTTACAGTCTTTGCTTTCTCAGCCGTCTCCCCTTCATAAGGCTCCCATTGGCACACGTGCAATTCCTCTTCTGAGAGGTCGAGACTGCGTTCAAGTTTCACGCCCATATAGTAAAGGCTCTCAAGTGTGCGCACACTGGTCGTGCCAACGGCAATAGCTTCCGCATTGTGGCGAATGAGTTTTTCAAGCGTCTGTCTGTGAACGCAGATGTACTCCGTGTGCATCTCGTGTCCCTCTATCTCTTCCGATTTCACCGGTTTGAAAGTGCCTGCTCCGACATGCAGTGTCAACTCCTCACGGTCTACGCCTGCCTCGTCAATCGCCTTGAGCACTTCCGGCGTGAAATGAAGACCTGCTGTAGGTGCTGCCACTGAGCCTTTTATCTTCGAGTAAACCGTCTGATAAGTTTTCTTGTCGCTCTCCTGTGTCTCACGATTGAGATAAGGAGGAATTGGCAGTTCGCCTACGGAGTCGAGCAATTCAGCGAATGAAATGCTGTCACTGTCCCATTCGAAGTCTACACGATAGCTCTTGCCAACGTCCTCACGGCGGTCTGCCGTCAGCGTCACGGTCTGCCCCTTCACGTCAAACGTGCGGCACAATTTGCCTTCCTTCCATTTCTTCAGGTTGCCAATCATGCAGAGCCAAGAGCAATGGCGCGTAGCCTGAAACATCTGCTCATAGTCGGCAGGGATATATGGCTCGAGAAGGAACACCTCTATGAGAGCGCCTGTTTCCTTCCGGAAATGCAAGCGTGCCTGTATCACTTTCGTGTTGTTGAACACCATAAGAGCGCCCTTAGGCAAGTAAGAGGCGATGTTATAGAAGATGTCTTCCGAGATGTCTCCATGACGATAGACCAACAGTTTGCTATGGTCGCGCTGTGGCAGCGGGAATTTTGCAATTCTCTCGTCAGGCAACTCATAATTGTAATCCTTGATATGTATGTGTTTTGTTTCCATTCGTTTGTTTTTATTATTTTCAGTAAATGCAGACTGCGCGTATTATTGTGTACAGAAATGTCACAACAAGCACAAGCATCACGATGTCCACATCATCTATGTTATAGCCCGTAGGCGTGTATTGTGTGGAAATGAAATTGTCCGACTGCGCCGTCGTCTTGTGTATTCTGTAGTACATGTAATACACCGAGCACCCTACTGTCGCTCCCCAAAGCAGTCCGCATAGAATGTCGAGCGGGTAATGGAGTCCGAGATACATTCTCGTATAACAGTTGAGTAGTGACCACACTATAAGCGCTATGCTCATTATGCGATTTCTCACCAAAAGGCAGAAGAATATCGCGATAGAGAACGTGTTGGCTGCATGAGCCGAGAAGAATCCGTAATCGGAGCCGCGTTCCCCTCCCACCACACTAACGGAATATTTTATGAGAGGGTCATTGCTCGGACGCCACCTGCCGACAAAGGGTTTTACAATATAGTCAGCCACTCCGTCAGCGAGAAAGACACACAGAATGGCACATCCAACCACAAGCAGAATCTGCGACATTGTCTCGCTGTTCTTTATCACAAGATAGAGCAAAGCGAAATAAAGCGGAATCCACGTGTAGCCCGATGTCAGTGTTGTCATCCAGCCGTCCAAGAACACGGAATTGCTGCCATTGAATAATTCAAGCAGCCGTCGGTCCGTTTCCAAGACTGATTGTATATCCATCAATATCATTTTCCTTGAAAAACTAAATTACCACTACACTCTTTTTGGGAACCCATCCCTCCTTGCCGTCGTCAAGACGCACGCCAAACCATTCCTTCATTGTTCTATCGGTGATGGTGAGGCGTGTGCCCTCATGTATTACGAAGGCATCTCCGCTACTCTCAGCCGGCGTCTTCTTGACGTTCAATGTCGAAGCCTCTACGATAGCTACACTGTGCTCGGCAAGGCGCGCCTTGCGCTGATAGGCAAACAGCGTGCTGAGCAAGAAAACGACGAGAAGAAGCGAGCCTCCATAGAAGCCAGTCTTCCTAAGAATCATATTCGAGCCAAAGAGATAGCCTAAAGCAAAAATGAGAGCGAAGATAAACGACAATATAGAGAACCATGTCCAACAGTTGATTCCAAGCGCATTGACAAGCGCATTGTACCATCCGACAAAGAACATATCATCTACCGGCACAATCTTGTCAATAGTCTTACTTCTAAGGAATTCAAGATTGTAGGCTATGTCGCTGTCGCCAGGTTTCAACCGCAAGGCGCGCTCGTAAGCCACTATCGACTGCGTGATGTTGCCAAGGCGATACTGGCAGTTGCCGAGATTGTAATAAAGCTCTGCACTCTCGTTCTTTCCAAGCAACTCCTGATAGTCGGTTGCAGCCTGCTGGAAGTTGCCTTTAGCATACTCTGCGTCAGCGTTGTCCTTTGTCAACGCAGAAGCGCTCACTGCTGGCAGCAAGCAAAGGACAAGCGCCATTAACATAAGCATCAGCGGCGACTTCTTCTGCTGTTTCTTTGATGTTTTGAGAGTATTCTCTATTTCCATAATAGCAATCATTGCACTATCATAAGTCTTTGTCATGTTGCCCTCTGCATTTCCTGGCGCATAGCGTTCGTACTCACACTCATCGAGGGCCGTAATGAATTTTGAGATTGTAGTTTCTCCTATGCCGCAAGCAGAGAGATTGTCGCTGATATTGTCACGAGAGAGTTGCTCCACGGGCATATTCATCTTGTCGCCGACGTAGCCCCAAAGAGCTCGAAGCACCTCATCGTAGAACTCATTCTGCTTTCCGGCTGTGAGCAGGCGATAGGCAACTTTAAGACGTTTTGTTGCCACCTTGTTGGCACGTTTGCCCTTTCTTCCTACTATGTCTGCTGCTTCAGCTGCTCTCTTGCGGAACACGACTAACAATATAACAAAAGCAGAGAAAGGCACAACAAGCCACAACCAGTATGCCATTGAACCAAAGAGCAAGTTGGCACTGTCAACGACAGAGAATTTTCCTTGTTTTATTCCACGTATGTCCGTAGGACGCTCATCAGAATAGTCATCCACCGTCGTCTGCTTGCCATCGCCCTTCTCCACATTTAGCGTAATGGGCTGTGTGCTGATAGTCTTGTAGGCATTGGCAGACGTGTCATAATAAGTGAGCGACACGGCTGGTATCGTGTATTTGCCTTGGTTGCGCGGCACAAAGAGATAGTCATAGACCATGTTGCCTTCAATGCCGTTGGCAGTAAGCTTGGTCTTGTCAGTCACCTTCGGGTCGTACTTGTCAAAGTCTTTCGGGAAGTTCACCACGGGCTGCTTGATGAGCTTCAGGTTGCCCATGCCGCCCACGACAACACGCAAGGTTACGGGGTTGCCTGCCTTGACGGTTGACTTCGTGAGTTGTGAAGAGATATTGAAGTGACCTACGCCTCCTGAGAATCCGGCAGGTTTCTGCGGCAAGGGATCTACCTGTATGGCAACACTCGGTGCCACGATGTTGCGCTTCACCTCCACGTAGCCAGATCCTCCGTTGAAGAACGCCTCGAACGGGTCGACAGAACGGTTCTGCTGTACTACTATGCCCTTGAACGTTATGCTCGGGATAGTCATTTTTCCTGTCATCTGCGGATACATGACATACTGGCTCCACGTAACACAGCGGTAATTTCTGCCGTTAAGTTTCTCTATATGAAAACTCTTCTGCTGCGGCAGTTGCACTTCCTGCGAGTGGAAACCTTTAAGATCAGGCATCTTGCCGTCGAGCGACGTAAGGTCAACAAGCGTGTACACTTTGTAAGTAAGAAGTATTGGCTCCTGCTCATGCACACGGCGCTTGCTCGCGCTGACCTTCACGAAGAGGTCTGCAGCCGAAATCTTGGAGCCTGCGCTTCGCATGCTTCCGCCCTCGTTATCCTCATGCATACGTGGCGCGGAGTTGCCATTGCTGCGTGCCGAGCCGCTCACGCTGATGCGCACGGGGCGCGAAGAAACCAACTTTCCGCCCACTTTGGCGTGAGCCGAAGGAATGATGTAGGTTCCTGCTTTCTCAGCATAAAGCGTGTAGGTGAAGGTCACGGAGGAATAGCGGCTGGTGTGTCCGTTTACGACCTGATAGCTTGACTGCTCCGATGTGTACGGACCGGCAATAACCTCAATGCCTGAGGGCATATTGGCAGCCCTGAAATCGTCGACATTGGCGTTAACGATAGTGTACGACAGACGGAAATTCTCGCCCGTGGCTACACTTGACGGTGCAGACACCGAGACGGTCTGTGCCGAGACAACAGCTACACAAAAGAGAAGCAACAACAACGTTGCCGAAAATATCTTTTTCATCTTAAAGTGAAATTATGTCTTTGTATATATTATACTACAACAATCTACCAATTCTTCTGCAGGCGGCGTGAGCGGTTCTGCCTCATAGCGTCCTTTATGCGCTGGCGTGTTGCCTGCTCTTGCTGCATGGCGGCATTGAGAAGTTGCTCGGCATTGTCCTTGCTCATCTTGTCCTGCTGATTCTGCTGCTGATTTTTGTCTTGCTGCTTCTTCTGCTGGTTCTTGTCCTGTTGCTTCTTGTCTTTGCCTTTGTTCTTGTCCTTGTTGTTCTGCTGCTTTTGCTGCTTGTTGTTCTTTTCATTCTTTTGCAAGCGCTTGCAGAGGGCGAGATTATAGCGCGTCTCGTCATCGGAAGGATTGTTGCGCAGGCTTTCCTTATAAGCTTCTATTGCCTCACCATAAAGCTTGTGCGACTGGCAGATAAAGCCAATGTTATGGTACACCTTAGCCTTGCGCATCGGGCTTGTCTCCAGTCTGCCGGCAGCCTCAAACTGCTTCGTGGCTACAGAATCCTTTTTCTGCATCATCAGCGCGCAACCAAGATTATAAAGAGCCTGCGGATTCGACGGGTTGACGGCGAGTGCCTTGCGATACTCCGCCTCTGCCTTAACGAAATTCTGCTGACGATAAAGGCGGTTGCCGTCGCGTATGTACTGTCTGTCCGACTGCGCGAGGCAAGCCATGGAAGATATAGTCAAGAAGACAAGAAGTAGAAATTTCTTCATATCCGAAAATTGTCCTTTCTCAAAAGTTTGGATGTTCATTATTTTTTGAAAAGCTTGATATGCTTGAAGAGCGGATTTTTCTTCTCCATCAAGCAAGTCTCGGCTACAAGCAGAAGTATCAGCAGAATGCCAAACGACTGGAACTGCTCAGCATACTCGCTGTAGACAACGCTTTTCGTCTCTCCCTTCTGGAGTTTTGAAAGTTCGTCGTTGAGTTTCTCCTGGGCATCGTTGGTGTTGTCGACATGTATGTACGTGCCGCTACCTGCCTGCGCTATCTCGCGGCACATGTCCTCGTTGAGGGCTGACATCACCACGTTGCCCGTATTGTCCTTTATGTATTCGCCCCCTCCTACGGGTATGGGCGCACCCTTTGTGCTTCCGATACCAAGAATGAAGACATTGATACCTTTCTTACGCGCTGCCTTGGCTGCTTCAAGAGCGCCACCCTCATGGTCTTCACCGTCCGTGATGAGGATTATAGCCTTGCCGACACCTTGCTGCTGCGTGAAACTGCTTGCCGCAAGCGTGATGGCACGGGCAATGTCGGTGCCCTGAGTGGTGATAAGCGAAGGACTGATGCCCTGAAGGAACATCTTTGCCGAGACATAATCGCTCGTTATAGGCAACTGCACGAAGGCATCACCTGCGAAGACGACAAGACCAATCTTGTCATTAGTGAAGTTGTCGACAAGATTCTCCACGAGCATCTTGCTCTTCTCAAGGCGCGACGGAACCACGTCCTCGGCAAGCATGGAGTTGCTTATATCAAGACAAATGATAGTCTCAATGCCGTTGCGCTTGTCGTTGCTTATCTTTGAGCCCATCTGCGGACGGGCTACAATCACGACGAGAAGAGCCACGGCAGCCATCAGCAGCCAAAACTTCGCGCGACGACGCGACGACGACACTTCTGGCATGAGGCGTGTCAAGAGTTCCTTGTCGCCCATTTTTGCCAAGCGGCGCTTGCGACGCCACAGTCCATAATATCTCAATAGCGCCAATGGCACAAGTAGCCACAGCAGCCACAAATATTCGGGGTTTTCAAATCTAAACATCTCTTTGATTGTTTGTTTTTAAAACTATTTACGCCCTTCTTCCACGTCAAGGCAGGCGTCTGAGCACCGTTAGCTTCAGCAGAAGTTCGGCAAGAAGGAGCGCAAGCGCTATTATAGCAAACGGCTGATAGGCCTCATAACGCTTTGAGAAGCGCTTGACATCCATCTTCGTCTTCTCAAGTTTGTCAATGTCCTTATAGATTTGCGACAGTTCGCGGTTGTTTGTGGCGCGATAGGCGCTGCCGTCCGTGGTCTGTGCTATGTCGCGCAGGGTCTGCGTGTCTATCTCTACCGGCATATTCACGTATTGCACGCCGCCAGCCACTGGCACTGGATAAGGTGCCACCTTGCTTGTTCCGACGGCTATAGTGTACACGCGCACTCCCATGCTGTGGGCAATCTCCGCACTTGTCATTGGCGAGATGTCGCCCATGTTGTTGCTGCCGTCCGTCAGGAGGATAACCACCTTGCTTTTGGCTTTCGACTCCTTGAGGCGCGACACGGCATTGGCGAGGCCCATGCCGATAGCGGTGCCGTCAGAGATAATGCCACGAGCGGCGATGTCGGTGCGCACGGAGCCGAGCAGATTGAGCAATGACGCATGGTCAGTGGTCATAGGACATTGCGTAAACGACTCGCCTGCGAAGATTGTCAAGCCTATATTGTCGTTGGGCCGACCAGCGATGAACTCTGCCGCAACATTCTTTGCAGCCTCAAGGCGGTTAGGCTTAAGGTCCTCGGCAAGCATCGACGTAGAGACGTCCATGGCGAGCATGATGTCAATGCCTTCCACAGACTTGTTGTCCCAGGAGTTGTGTGTCTGTGGGCGCGCCATGACACACACTATCATCACGAAGCAGAGGCAACGCAGCACCATTGGGGCATGTATGATGCGCTGCTTCCAGCTCTTAGGTGCCAGCAGATAGGCACCAGTGGTGCTGACCCGCATTGTCGGCTCAGTTTTCTTTCTGTAAAGCAGATACCATAATACATAAGGTATTAGCAGTATGAGCAGAACGAAATATTCCTTATTTGCAAATTCCATTTCTCTAAGTTGTTTTTATAACGTCAGGCGTTGTTCTCATTCCATGCGCCCTTATTGCAGGAGCAAGAACACGCCGTGCACGATGTATGCCACAATGCCAGCTGCCACGACGGCTGCCACCCACATAAGCGTTTTGATGAGGATGCGGTTGTTGCGCGTCTTTATGTCGTTCTCGCTAAGCTGTGGCACGATGCGTTCCTCTGTCGGCATATCGTCGCGCTTGGTCTGGTCAATGAAGTTGATGGCGTTGATGAGATTCATGTCCTTCTCGTTGAGAAGGGTGGAATATTTTGCGAACTTCACGAGGTCGGCCGTGGCGAAGAGTTCTCGCAACTCCTCCATCATCTTGTCGTCGCCAAGGCTCTGGAGGTTGTGAAGAATTTCTGAAGACGTCATCTCCATGGCGTTGAAGCCGAAGCGTTCCTTTATGTATTGACGGAGGGCATCGGTGAGTTGCGTGTAGTAGTTCTTCTGGTCGTCATCGCTGCTAAACTGCTCATGCTTTAGGCGGTCCATCTCGTTGAGAGCTTTCTGATGGGGCGGAATACGCTTTACGATGTGTATTCGCGTAATGATTGGCTTGTTTTGCTTCAGGCGCACGGCGAGATAGAAGAATGACACGCCGAGCACAACTGCAAGCAGACTCAGCCAAAACATTCCGCTCCACTCCGACCATTGGAAGGGATTGTCCTGCACGTCCTTTGGTGGGAAGAATTTTTCGGGATGGAGCGTGTCGACGTCGCACGTAATAACCTTCAGCGCCAAGGGATTGGAGCCGTAAGTCTTGCCATCCACCTTCACCTTCATGGAAGGTAGGGCATAGAGATGTTCATCGAAGCTTGTGAGTGTGAATGTCTTGCTTATCTTGAGGAGTCCGTCGACCTCTGACGTGTCGCCGCTTTCCTCATGCAGCACCTCCACTCCGGGCACGATTTGCTGCGTGCGTTTGAAGTGAGGGTAAACAACGTGCGCGCCCTGCCTCGCTGTCACGCTGACGGTAAGGTGGGCTTGCTCGCCGATGAGTATAGCCACGGAGTCGATCTTAGCCTCAACGCTTACGCTTTGTGCGAAAGCCTGGGCGATCGACGCCATGAAAAAAATAAGAGCTAAAATGCGTTTCATTGTTTAACTGTTTCTTGTTGCGAACAATGTCATCATTGACTTGACGTAGTCTTCGTCCGTAGCCACCGACACCCAGTCGACTTTCGACTGCTGGAAGGTTTGCTTCAAGATGGCCTCACGCTGGCGCCAGTAGGCGGCATGTGCCTGTCTTACCTTGCGGCTGCCAGTGTCGATGTACATCTCGTGCCCCGTTTCGGCATCCTCCACCTTTACGAGTCCGACGTCGGGCAGTTCACGTGCCCATTTGTCATACACCTGTATTGCCATCAAGTCGTGCTTGCTGTTGGCAATCTGGAGTTGCTTCGTGAAGTCCTTCGAGTCGTAGAAGTCGCTAAGCACGAAGGCTGTTGTGCGGCGTTTCATGACACGCGTGAAATAAGCTACAGCAGCTCCGATGTCTGTCTTGCGGCTCTGAGGGTGGAAGTCGAGCATCTCGCGTATTATGTAGAGGATGTGCTTGCGTCCCTTCTTCGGCGGGATGTACTTTTCTATCTTGTCCGAAAAGAAAATCACGCCTATCTTGTCGTTGTTCTGCATGGCACTGAAAGCCACCGTGGCGGCTATCTCTACTGCCATATCCGACTTCATACATCTGCGTGTGCCAAAGTCGAGCGAACCGGACACGTCGATGAGAAGCATCACGGTCAACTCGCGCTCCTCCTCGAACACCTTCACGTAGGGCTTGCGGAAACGTGCCGTGACATTCCAGTCGATGTCGCGTACGTCGTCGCCGAACTGATACTCGCGCACCTCGGCGAAGGCCATGCCTCTGCCCTTGAAGGCGGAGTGGTACTGGCCGGCAAAGATGTTCTGGCTAAGACCCTTTGTCTTAATCTCAATACGGCGTACTTTCTTTAGTATTTCTGACGTTTCCATCTTTCTCTGTAAACACTTGTGTTTTTAAGGCACTTCTACCTTGTTTATTATCTGCGACACGATTTCCTCACTCGTGACGTTGCTTGCCTCTGCCTCGTAGGAGAGACCTATACGATGGCGCATAACGTCGTGGGCAACGGCTCTCACGTCCTCCGGCACCACATAGCCTCTACCCTTGATGAAGGCATAGGCGCGTGAAGCCTTTGCAAGCGAGATGCTTGCACGCGGACTGCCACCGAATGTTATCATGTCCTTCAACTCCGGCAGACCGTATTTCTCTGGATAGCGTGAGGCGAAGACGATGTCGGCAATGTACTGCTCTATCTTTTCGTCGATGTAGACGTCCTCCACGACCTCGCGTGCCTTGATGATTTCCTCGGCTGTCGTAACGGGCTTCACGTTCTTGCGCACCTTGCTAAGGTTCTCGCGGATAATGAGCTTCTCCTCTTCCAAAGAAGGATAGCCAATGACCACCTTGAGCATGAAACGGTCCACTTGCGCCTCTGGCAACTGATAGGTACCTTCCTGCTCAATCGGGTTCTGCGTTGCCATTACAAGGAATGGATTGGGCAGTTGGAATGTGCTGTCGCCGATTGTCACCTGATGTTCCTGCATCGCCTCAAGCAGTGCACTCTGCACCTTCGCCGGAGCACGGTTGATCTCGTCGGCGAGCACGAAGTTGGCAAACACCGGACCTTTCTTCACGTGGAAGTTCTCGTCCTTCTGTGAATAAACAAGCGTGCCGACCACGTCGGCAGGGAGAAGGTCGGGGGTGAACTGTATGCGGCTGTAGTCGGCGTCGATGAGCTGTGAGAGGGTTTTTATGGCGAGAGTCTTTGCCAAGCCCGGCACACCTTCCAAGAGGATGTGGCCGTCGCTGAGAAGTGATATGAGCAATGACTCAATGAGGTGTTTCTGTCCTACAATAACTTGGTTCATACCGGTCACCAAATTGGTGACGAAACTGCTTTGCTGTTCTATCCGAGCGTTTAGCTGGCGGATGTCTATTGATTCTGACATATTATATTTATATGTTATATTTTACGGTTTGTCTTTATCAGACGCAAAATTACTGAAATAAAATATCAGAGGCGAAATATATAGACTAAAATATATTAAATTGTCACAATTTCTTACTAACGTTTCCTATTTCCACGCCAAAACGACGTGTCAGTTCCTCGTAGACGCGCTGCACGGGGAAGCCCATGACGTTGTAGTAGCTGCCCTCAATGCCGGTTACGCCGATGTAGCCTATCCACTCTTGAATGCCGTAGGCGCCTGCCTTGTCGAATGGGCGGAAATTCTTGATGTAATAGTCTATCTCGTTGTCAGAGAGTTCTTTAAACGTAACATTGGTTGCCACGGAAAAACTATGCTGCTCCTTTTGCGTCTTCATGCACACCCCCGTCACGACCTGATGGGTCTTGCCGCTTATCTCGCGCAACATGGCATGGGCAGCCAAGGCGTCGTGGGGTTTGCCGAGAATGTCTGCGCCTACGACAACCACCGTGTCGGCTGTGATTACTAATTCGTCGGCTACAGCGCTGTAGGCTGCCGCCTTCTCGCGGGCAATGTATTCGGCGACATCGCTTGCCGGAAGCGTGTCGGGATAAGACTCGTCCACTCCGTCTATCACTTTCACTTCAAAATCTACGCCCAGACCAGCAAGAAGCTCCTTGCGCCGTGGCGAATTACTTGACAATATTATCTTCATTTTTCTATGTTTATTCTCTTTTTGTATATATGTTTTTCTGCTCGGAGAACATGCAAATATCGCACATACAGTAAAATAATGTTACAAAAGGAATATGCGAAATAGAGTTGGCGTCTACCGCAAAAATGGTTTGCCATGCCGTTTTTCGCTGTTTCTCGGTTGCCAAGTGCCATCTCAACGGAGCTAAAGCGCCACTTTACTCATGCTAACACTGCTCTTTAGCAGTCTGAAATGCACACTTCAAGGTCGCTAAAGTGGCACTTTAATGACTAAAATCCGCATTTTTCCACGCTCGTAATTGCACACTTGTCATCGTAGAATCTACAACTCTCTACACGTCAAGCCATTATGTTCTGCACGTGCGAAACTTCAAAATTTCCGCCAAAACAACAAGCGACTCGCTCAACTGACATTCTCAGCGAACAGAAATGCAAATATAAGACAAGCTCACCATCCGAAAGCCTTGTTGTCGGCCATCCATTTACCTTGAGCCTTCAGCACCTGCTCAATGATGTCGCGCCCTACCCCACAGCCGCCTTTGCGTTGACTGACGTAAGCGCTTATCGACTTTATCTCAGGACATGCGTCGGCAGGGCAACAAGCACAACCAACCCTGCTCATCACCTCGTAGTCGGGGATGTCATCACCGACGTACAGTATCTCCTCGTCCGTAAGTCCGTAGCGCTGTAGCAACTCGCCGTAAGCCTGCAGTTTCACGCCACAGCCAAGATAGAGATCCTTTACGCCAAGCCCGGCATAGCGCTTGCGCACCGCCTCGGTGTTGCCTCCTGTAATGATGGCGACATGCAGTCCGAGCTTGCAGGCAAGCTGTATGGCATAGCCGTCCTTGATATTGACCGTGCGCAGAGGTTCTCCGCTTGCGGCAAGAGTTATGGTCTCGCACGACAGCACGCCGTCAACGTCAAAGACGACGGCTTTTATCTTTTTCAAATCGTAGTTTATCATCGTCGTTATATTCTGTTTTTTATCTGTGGATTGATGTAAGCCGAAATTTTTCTATAGACGTCTTGCAGTTGTGCATCGTCAGAAAGCATGCTCAGATGCTCACCCATGACAATGGTGTCGCCGCGCACGGCTGGTCCGGTCTGCGCCTCTCGTGGCTGTAGACTGTGGAGCTTGGCTATTGTTTCATCAACGAGAGGGAGCATCACGCTGAAGTCGAGCCCGTGGCTCTCAAGCAGCTTTGCAGCCATGGAGCAGCAGGCGTTGGAGAAGTTGCAGGCAAATACGGCTGCCACATGAAGCCATTTGCGATCGGCCTCAGCCAGCTCGCGCACGTTGTCGGAGACAGCTTCTGCAAGTCGCATTATGGCGTTGAGCGTGTACCCGTCGGACGCCTCCACGAAGCAAGGCACCTTCCGGAAATCGACTTCTTTCTGCTTGGAGAACGTCTGCATCGGATAGAGCACGCCATAATGTTCTGCCTTGCCCTCAAAAAGCTTCATCGACACAGTGCCCGCCGTATGTACAAAGATGCCATGACGGCAACGGGAGCAAAGCTGTTCGATCACACCTTGCATGGCGTCGTCCTTAACCGACACGATGTAAATGTCGGCACCACGTTCGACAGCGTTCCAATCTGCAGTGGCAGAGCAACCTACGGCGGCTGCGAGGGCGGCTGCCGACGCCTCCGTGCGACTCCATATCTGCACTGGAGCCAAGCCTGCCTTGGCGAGCGATTTGGCGAGATTGGTGGCCACATTGCCCGCTCCTATCATTACTATTTTCATATTTCCATTTTCCTGTTATGCCACAAAAGTAAGCAAACTCATGCAAAAAGCGAGGGAAACAGGCTGTTTTTTAAAAAAGATTTGCTATTTTTGCCGCATGAAAGAAGAGGTCAGCATCCGACTAATAACACACACACAAGATTTGCCCGACTTGAAAAGCAAGAGTTTCTTTCATAGCGTTGAATTTTTCCAGATTGTGGAAAAAACGCCTATGCAGAAGCCTTGCATGGTCATAGCCATTGACGGGCAAGGACGGATTGTGGGACACCTGTTGGCCATCATCTCCTTCCACCGCTCACTCCTTCCGCCTCTCGCCTATTCACATTGCCATGTCTACGGCGAAGGAGAGTACGCTGCCGAAGGCGCAGAGAAAGACCGCATCTTCGGGATGATGCTTAAAGCCCTCACCGAGCGACTCACGCGCAAGCTGTGCCTATACATAGAGTTCAGCGACCTCAGCACGAAGATGTTCGGCTACGGCGTGTTTCGAGAGAACGGATATTTCCCCATTCAATGGCAGAAGGTGCACAACTCGCTCCATTCGAAGTCGCCTATGGAGCGACTTTCTGAAAAGACAAAGACAAAAATCAGAAATGCCGAGAAGCGTGGCGTTTCGTCGGACATTGCCACTCCCGGCAGCAAGGACATGCAGGACGCCGTTAAGTTGCTGAAACGCTATTTCCTGCTAAAGCCCAGACGCGTCGTACCCAACGCCAAGATTTTCGACATGCTGGCGGAAAGCGGCAAGTGCAAGGTGTTCGTAACGAAACACAACGGGCGCGTCATCGGCACATGCGTATGCTTTTTCTTCGCTGGCAACGCCTATATGTGGCAGTTGGCGGCACGCAGGAAGAGCTTCATGATGTACTCGCCGGCGGAGTTCACCGTGTGGTCGGCATTGAAACATGCACATGAGGCGGAATGTCGCCACTTCTATTTCCTCGACGCCGGTCTACCCTTCAAGCGCAATCCAATGCGGGAGTTCATACTCAACTTCGGCGGAAAGCAGGTGGCAGAGTACAGATGGTTTCGCATCCAGTTGCCTCTGGTGGGCAAAATCATCGATTGGATGTACAACGAATAAAAATATTTCACAACAAACATATAAACGATGAAAGCACTTATAGACAGAATTCAGAAGGATGGGAAATGCTACCCAGGCGGCATTCTCAAAGTAGACAAATTCATCAACCATCAGATGGATCCTAACTTGATGAAGGATATCGCCGTGGAGTTCATACGCCGCTTCGCGAGCACAAAGGTCAACAAAATCCTCACAATAGAGGCATCTGGCATCGCTCCCGCCATCATGATGGGCTTTTTGATGAATCTTCCTGTGGTGTTCGCCAAGAAAAAGAAGCCGAGCACCCTCGACAATATGCTTGCCACGAAAGTGACATCGTTCACGAAGCAACGCGACTACGACGTGATTATCTCACGCGACTATCTCTGTCCGGACGATCACGTGCTCTTCATTGACGACTTCCTCGCCAACGGCAACGCTGCCAAAGGCATTATCGACCTGTGTAATCAAGCCGGAGCAACTCTCGAAGGCATGGGCTTCATCATCGAGAAGGCATTCCAGGACGGCGGCAAGTACCTGCGCGACAAGGGTGTGCGCGTGGAATCACTCGCCATCATCGATTCGCTCGACAACTGCCAGATAAAAATCAGACAACAATAAAAGCCAGCCGTGACAACATACGCATCTTGCATGAGACAAGACAACCAGCATGTGTACACGACTGACCTCGCAAGAAACAATCCTGCCGTCCTTGCGACCTTGCTCAAAGACCAAACGCTGAGCATGGTCAAAGGACGGCTGACGTGCATCTCGTGGGCTACCGACGACTACGCCAAGCATGTTGCCACCCCCGACGACGGGCGCTTTGCCCATAATGCAGAGATTCTCCCGGAACTCGTCTCCGGCAAGTTCCGGGATGTCATAATGCCCCGCGTAATGAAGCATGAACATTGGCAGACGTCACGTCAGAAGGAGCGTGCCGAGGTGTTCACGCCGGCGTGGATATGCAACGCACAGAACAATCTCATCGACGAACGCTGGTTCGGACGCAAGGACGTGTTCAACGTGGAGCTAATGGATGCTGACGGGAGACACTCGTGGAACAGCACAAAGGAGCCAGTGGCTTTTCCCGAAGGAAAGACATGGATGGCTTACGTGCGCGCAAGGCGCATGGAGATAACGTGCGGCGAGGCTCCCTATCTCGTGTCGCGCTATGACACCACAACCGGACAACGCATCGACATCGGGGAACGCATCGGATTGCTCGACCGTAAGTTCCGCATCATTCGCGAGAACACGCCACAAGAGCCAACGAAAGCCAACAAGCACAAATGGCTACGCCGAGCCTATCAGGCTCTGCAGTCGGTGTATGGCTTCGACTGGCAGGGCGACAACGTTTTTCTAACGCGTGAGTCGATTCTCCACTCTTTCTGCGACTATTACGTGGAACGATGGCACAAAATGCCACACATCGAGGCCATCATGAAGGCTGCGGAGATTATCTCTTGGAACATTTGGCAGATGGACGGCACCAACTTCAAGGTGCCAAACACCGACACTGACTCTCTCATCATGGAATGGCACGGCTCTGAACCGCTCAACGGCAAGCGTCTGGCCTATGGGGAACTCGTCGGCAGATAATAAGATAATGTGAAAACGGATTTTACGCCCCTGACTGTAAACGACATAAACACAAACCACAAAAATGAATTCAACTGATAGCATAGTATTCCGCAAAGAACAACAGGAGGCGATTGACTTCACCGTGAAGACGCTGCAACGCTCACGCAAGGTTCTGTGGAATGCAAAAATGCGCTTTGGCAAGACGCTGTGCGCACTCGAAGTGGCTCACCGCCTCGGCTACAAGCGTACGCTCGTTCTTACTCACCGCCCGGCTGTGCGCCAGGAATGGTTTGACTCTATTGAGAAACTCGGACTGAAGACTTGGGTGTACGGTAGCCGCACAAACAACTCCATGACGGAAGCGGAACGCCTGCGCAGAGGACTGTCCTTCGAGGAAATGGAGAAGACAATGGCACAAGACAAGTCGGCACATTGCGTCTACTTCGCTTCCATGCAGGACTTGCGTGGCTCCAAGCGCGTCAACCAGCAGAAGGGCACCAACAAAAACGAGGATGTCTTCGCAGCCAAATGGGACTTGCTTATCGTCGACGAGGCTCATGAGGGCATCATGACACGACTGGGCAGCGACGTCTTGGCTGAACTTCAGAAGCGCCGCTCACTGCGCACGCTCTATCTCTCGGGCACTCCTTACAACATTCAGCAGAATTTCGACACGACTGACGTCTACCATTGGGACTACTGCATGGAGCAGCATGCCAAAGAGGAATGGCAGGGCAACGCTGCCGACAACCCATACGCCAATATGGCACGCCTCAATATTTTCACCTACAACCTGAGACGCTCCTTTGGCAAATACTGCAACACGGACATTGACGGATTTAATTTCGCCGAGTTCTTCCGCACGGAAGAAGTGGCTACGGACGGCAATGCGACTGAAGGCAAGCCCAACGTTAAGTTCGTGCATGAAGAGGACGTGAGAAAATTCCTTGACATTATAGCTTCCAACCCCTCCTTCCCTTACGCCAACAAGGCGTTTGGCAAGGCTTTGAACCATACTCTCTGGTATGTGCCGGGCGTGAACGCTGCTCGCTGTCTGGCGGAATTGCTGGCGGAAACAAGGGAAGAAAATGCCTTCAAGGGCTATACTATTGTCAACGTGGCTGGCGACGGCTACATGGCAAACGAGCGCATCGACTCCCCGGAGGCGTATGCCAAAGAGAAGGACGCGCTGCTACGCGTGAGAAAGGCTGTGGCGACAAGCGAAAAGACTATCACCATCTCTTGCGGCAGACTGACGGCTGGCGTGTCCATCCCCGAATGGACTGCCGTAATGATGCTTGCCGGCGCAGCTGAAACTGGTGGAGCGCGCTATTTCCAAACGATATTCCGCTGCCAAAACCCCTATCGCGACGGCAACACCAAGCATGATTGCTACGCCTTCGACTTCTCTCCTCTGCGCACTATCTCCGTCGTCGACCAGTACATAAACAACAATGTGGCTGCCAACGACCAGCAACAGCGTTTCGAGAAAATCTCTGAATTTCTTCACTTCTGTCCGCTGACAGTGGTGAACGGCAGCAAGGAGAACGTGCTCGACTGCGAGACGTTCATCCGTGAGGTCAACGCATCTTATTCTGACAACCTCATACGCAACGGCTTCCATGGCGACTGCCTCTACGGCAATCTCAACAACCTTGGAAGACAGGATTTGCGATTGCTCGACGAAGTGGCAGAGGCAATGTTCCGCGGCATCATTGAAGAGCGACGCCGCAACAGAGAGGCAATACAGAACAACGGCGAGAAAAAGAAACGAGAGGCTAAACGCGACACTGCCAACGAGGAAAAGGAAGAGGCAAAAATAAAGGAACAGATAAACGCTGCGCGTGAGGCTTCACACCGACTTACTCCACGCCAGCGTGCCATCGCCATTCTGAGCCAGCTTTCCACGCGCTTCCCGATAATGATATATGGTATGGTGGAGAACATCGATGGACTTACCATCGACTCCTTCCTGCGCAACATCGACCCTGACTCTTGGCGCGAATTTATGCCAAAGGGCATCACTCTTGCCCTGTTCAAGCGCCTGAAGCATTTCTATCGCGAGGACATCTTCGTAGCTACGGCGAAAGCTATCGTTGAGCGCCTGCACAAGGCGGACACTCTGCCGACGGCAGAACGCGTGGCGGAAATTGCCGACATCCTCTCTGACTTCTGCTATCCCGACCGCGAGACGGTGCTCACGCCGTGGCGTGTTGTCAACCGGCAGATGGCGGACACACTTGGCGGCTACTGTTTCTTCAACGAGAGATATGACAAAACCATCAGAGAGCCACGCTTCGTCTACCATGAAGGCGTCACCAACCGCACTTTCATGAATCCCAAGGCACGCATCCTCGACATCTGCTCGAAAACGGGTCTCTACTCGCTCTATGCGGCTTTCTCCATGTACAAGCTAAGAAGCAGCGAATCGCAAGGACTCTTCGATATGCTGTCGGACGAGGAGTCTGGCTCAATGTGGCAGGAGATTGTGGAGAACAACATCTTCGCTGTCTGCAAGACGCGCATGGCGGAATGTATCACACGACGCACACTCGTTGGCTTCAGAAAGGACGTGCGCGTCAACGTGCAGCACATCGACGGCATGATTAGCCAGGTCATCGTCTACAAGCGTAAGTTCATCAAAACCATAACGGACAGTGTAAGCTTCTGGAAACTCAACAAAAAACAGCAAATGAAATTTGACGCGATAATCGGCAACCCGCCTTATCAGATGAACATCGGCGAGAAGAAAGACAACTACGGTATTCCGCTTTACAATGAATTCATGGAGATTGCACGCGAAATGAAGCCGCAGTACATATCGATGATTATGCCTTCAAGATGGTTCACGGGCGGACGCGGTCTTGACAACTTCCGTCATTCAATGCTTACGGACAAGCACGTGCGCGCCATTTTCGACTTTGTCGACTCTAAGGATTGCTTCCCGACTGTGGACATTTCGGGCGGTATCGGCTATTTCCTTTGGGATGCCAAGCACAAGGACGAATGTGAGTTTACAAACAACTTACACAACAAGTCAACCACACGCAAGCGCAAGCTCAACGAGTTTCCAATCTTCGTACGCAACAACAATGCGCTATCCCTTATATATAAGGTAAGGGCGAAGTCGAAGAAAATGCTCAACAAGCAGGTAAGCGGACAGACTCCGTTCGGCTTTGTCACCACTTTCCGTGGCAAGGAAGAGCCGAAAGAGGATGGCTCAACGGTGCTTTTGAAATCGTCGGGCGCACCGAGCTATGTGCTCAGAAGCGACATCAAGAAGAATGTACAATGGATTGACCTCTACAAGGTGATTTTCTCCAAGGCCACATGCGAACATGCCGGTACGCCCGACCGCAATGGGCAATTCCGAGTCTTGTCGTCTGCCGCCATTCTGAAACCCGGCTGTGTCTGCACGCAGAGTTACCTCGTCGGCGGTGCATACGCATCGGAGACGGAAGCCAACAACCTGCTTGCCTATCTCAAGACGAAGTTTTCGCGCTACTTGATGCTTCAGACTATCACGTCGCAGGATCTTTCGCCGGAGAAGTTCATGTTTGTTCCGGTGCAAGACTTCTCGGAGAAGTCTGACATCAACTGGCAATGCCCGCTCAACGACATCGACAAGCAGCTGTACGAGAAGTATGGCGTGGACAAGAATGAGATTGCTCTCATCGAGGGTACGATAAAAGAGATGTAGCCATAACATGACTGCACAAACGAAAAAAGAATAAAGGGATAACAAGAAATGAAAGAAACGTTAACTATAGATATGGTGCAGTCGGTTGCAGTCGGAGCGCTGGCTCTTGTGACGGGAATGTTTCTGACACGCAAAATAGCGTGGCTACAGAAATTCTGTATCCCGTCGCCGGTGTCAGGCGGCATCCTCTTCTCTGTCATCACGCTGCTGATTTATTCTTTCCTTGGAATAGAAGTGAACTTCGACAGTACTTTGAAGGACATCTTCATGCTTGTGTTCTTTACGTCGGTTGGCTTCCAATCCAATCTGAAGGTAATGAAACGCGGCGGAAAGGCTCTTGTAATGATGCTCATACTGTTGGTGACAATCATTGTCATTCAGAACTTAACACCTCTTGCCATAACGAAGCTAATGGACATCAACCCTCTGATTGGCATGGCTGCAGGCTCTATCTCCATGGCTGGAGGCCATGGCACAGCGGGCGGATTCAGCTCTGTACTGGAGGGAATGGGGCTAACGGGGGCTGGCACAATCTCCATGGCAGCTGCGACGTTCGGACTTATCGCAGGCTCGGTAATCGGAGGTCCGGTAGCCGAACGCCTTATTCACAAGCACCTAACCTCCGAACATCTTGAGCCAAAGGACTACACTATGGATCCTGCCATGCTTGGCATCGAGAGCGAGGAGTCCACGCCAGCCGGTATGGAGAAACACATGGTGAGCAATGAGCAGGAGTTCCAGCAATATGCTTCCGCCACCTACTCCATCCTAATAGCTATGGGTCTCGGCACCATTGCCTCATGGCTCTTACAGCACACGGGCATCACTTTCCCGACATACTTCGGAGCGTTGATTATGGCGGCTATTATCAGAAACGTGGCAGAGGCCACTCCTCTCGGCAAGAAACTCCACTATGAGCACATCACAAGCGTAGGCAACATTGCTCTGTCATTGTTTTTGGGCATGGCGATGATTTCGCTTAAGTTGTGGGAACTGCAAAGTCTGGCTCTCCCATTGATTACGATTCTCGTAGCACAGGTAGCAGTGATGATTCTGCTCACGTCGTTTGTGGCGTTTAAAATGCTCGGAAGCGACTACGATGCAGCCGTTCTTGTGGCTGGCATCTGCGGATTTGGTCTTGGCGCCACTCCTAATGCCATGGCGAACATGAACGCCGTGTGCTACAAGTACCACTACACAGTGAAACCATTCCTCGTAGTGCCTATAATAGGAGCAATGTTTGTAGACCTGCTGAACACGGGTTTTATCACGCTGTTTCTCAACATCATATAAAAAAGAAGAGGTTGTGTCAAAACAGAATTTATCGGAAGTTCCTTTAACTCTTATTTTGACACACCCTCTTCTTTTACTTTATAGCTTCTGTCTATGCAGATTTTCACTTCTGTCAATCGTCTGTCAATCGTCCTTGAACGACAATTTTTCAAACCTTGCTTTCAACAATGGAGCCTCCGAACGACGTATGGCAAGATGCATCTCGCACGTGTTGTCATACGTTTGACTTATAATACGTGGCGACATATCCTTTATTATTTTCATCACGTCATTCATCATGATGTAAGGAAAATCAAACACTACATCCTCCTCCACGAAACGCTTCTCTATCTCTGCATTGGCTATTGCCTCGGCGGCAGCCGTGCGATAGGCGACAATAAGTCCGCTTGTTCCGAGGTTAACACCTCCATAATATCTCACCACAATGATGAGAATGTCGGTGAGATCATTCTTGACAATCTGTCCGAGAATGGGTTTTCCGGCTGTGCTGCTCGGTTCTCCGTCGTCGTTGGCACGGAAGTCTGCATGCTCCGCACCAAGCATATAAGCCCAGCAAACATGTCGAGCGTCGTAATATTTCTTGCGGAAGTCTGCAACAATTTGCTTCACTTCGTCTTCTGTCGTCACATGAAAGGCAAAAGCGAGAAACTTACTGCGTTTCTCGCTGTAAAAGCCTTCTGCTGATTTCTCTGCTATTGTTAGAAATTCGTCTTTTGGCTCCATTAATAATGTTATGTTAATTTGTGGATTATGAGCCCAGAACGTAACTTTGGCTCAAACCATGTTGCCTTTGGCGGCATTATCTTTCCGCTATCGGCAATGTCTATAATCTGCTTCATCGACACAGGATAAAGAGCAAGTGCCATTCGCATCTCTCCGCTGTCAACCCTGCGCTTGAGTTCCTCAAGTCCGCGCAATCCGCCGACAAAGTCGATACGCTTGTCTGAACGCAAATCCTTTATACCAAGGATTTTGTCGAGTATCAATCGACTTGAGATGTCCACATCGAGCACGCCGATGGGATCCTTGTCGTCATAGGTGCCGGGCTTTGCCACGAGTGCGTACCATTGACCGTCGAGATAGAGCGAGAATTCATGCAGATGCTGTGGCTTATAGATGCCCGTACCCTTATCCTCCACGCTAAAATTCTCGCGCAACGCATCGAGAAACTGCTCTGACGTAAGACCATTGAGGTCCTTAACGACACGATTGTAGTCGAGCACGGTGAGTTGTGAGGCTTGGAAACATACAGCCATAAAATAGTTGTACTCCTCGTCGCCTTTATGCGCAGGATTGTCCTTTGCCTTCTCCGCACCAACCAATGCGGCAGCCGCACTGCGATGATGACCATCAGCAATGTACAAGGCTGGCATCTTTGCAAACTCTTTCGTGATGATGTCGATATCGTCTTTGGCGTCAACGACCCATAGCTGATGACGGAATCCGTCAATGGGCGCTACGAAATCATATTCCGGCTTGCCGCACGCATAACGTTTTATAAGAGCATCGAGCACGGCATTGTCTGGATAGGCGAAGAAGACGGGTTCTATATTGGCATCACAAACACGAACATGCTTCATGCGGTCTTCTTCCTTGTCGCGGCGCGTCAGCTCATGCTTCTTTATCTTGCCGTCAAGATAGTCGTTGACAAAAGCGCCCACGACAAGTCCATACTGCGTCTTTCCGTTCATGGTCTGCGCATAGATATAGTAGCAATCGTCCTTGTCCTGACGAAGCCAACCTTTATCTTGGAACTTCTTGAAGTTCTCCGCCGCTTTCTCATACACGCGTGGGTCGTACTCACTTGTGCCTGGCTCGAAGTCGATTTCCGGCTTTATGATGTGATAAAGACTCTTCTCGTTCTGACCTGCCTCTGCCCTTGCCTCTTCACTGTCGAGCACGTCATAGGGGCGTGATGCTATCTCTTCCACAATAGTTTGTGGGGGGCGTATGCCCTTAAAAGGTCTTACTGTTGCCATTTGGTTAGATGTTTTAGGATTTTAGTAGGATTATTTGTTCACCTGAAATTTTGTGCAGCCGTCAGCGAAGAAGGCATTTATCTGTTTTGCGGCAGCTATTCCCGCATTGGTGTTCGCTTCGGCAGTCTGTGCACCCATTTTCTTTGGCGTCGAGAAATATCTTCCCTCAAAATTTTTGAATTCTGCATCTGCATCCGGCATGATGTCTGTTATGTACTTCAAGTCGGTGCGCTCTGCCATAACCTCGAGCAATTCTTTCTCGTTGATGACCTCCTTACGGGCGGTATTGATGAGAATGGCGTTTTTCGCAAGCTTGCCGACAAGAGCCCGATTGATGCTTTGACGTGTCTCGGGAGTGGCTGGAATATGAAGAGACACGATGTCGCAATTCTCAAAAAGAGCCTCTTGGGAGTCAACAGCTTTCACTCCACACGCCTCAATGGCTTCCTTCGGACAGAAAGCATCGTAGGCATAGATGTCCATGTCGAAGCCCTTTGCTATACGGGCAACGTTTCTGCCTACATTACCGAAAGCCAGGATGCCGAGTTTTTTGCCCTTCAGCTCACTGCCTGATTTACCATTATAGAAATTGCGCACTGCATATACCAGCAATCCGAACACCAGCTCAGCCACAGCATTTGAGTTCTGACCAGGCGTGTTCTCCACTACTACGTTTCTTTGCTTGGCATAAGCGCAGTCGATATTGTCATATCCGGCTCCGGCACGAACCACTATTTTCAAGCTCTTTGCCGCGTCAAGCACCTCCGGCGTTACCTTGTCAGAACGCACAATCATAGCGTCAGCATCAACCAATGCGTCAAGCAACTGTTGCTTATCCGTATATTTTTCAAGCATAACAAGCTCGTGTCCTGCCTGCTCTATTTCTTTTCTGATACCGTCAACCGCCGCTTTTGCAAACGGTTTCTCTGTTGCCACTAATACTTTCATAGTCTTTTCTTTTTATCGTATTAGACAATGACGGCATTTCCATAAATGCTTTTCTCTAAAAGATTAAAAATGTATTTATAGAAATGCCGCAAAATAAAAAATCCGGATATGCTCTAATGAGCCGCCTCAAAATCCTGCATACACTTTACAAGAGCCTCAACGCCTTCCATTGTCATGGCATTGTAGCAGCTTGCACGGAAGCCTCCTACGGAACGATGGCCTTTTATGCCGACCATGCCACGCTCAACAGCATAGTCAAGGAAAGGTTTCTCAAGGTCTTTATACTCATCGTTCATGACGAAGCAAATGTTCATCACTGAGCGCGACTCCGGCTCTGCCGTACCACGGAAGAGCTTGTTGCGATCGATTTCCGCATAAAGAACTTTTGCACGGGCTTCAGCTCGACGTGCCATTTCCTCCACTCCGCCATTTGCCTTTATCCAACGCAGCGTTTCAAGTGCGCAATAAATGGGCACCACTGGCGGCGTGTTGAACATAGAGCCTTTGCTGACGTGCGTACGATAGTCGAGCATCGTCGGGATTTGACGAGGAGCCTTTCCAAGAGCGTCGTCCTTAACAATCACCAAGGTAACGCCCGCCATAGCGAGGTTTTTCTGTGCGCCAGCATAGATGCAGTCGTACTTTGACACATCAACCGGACGGCTGAAGATGTCGGAAGACATATCGCCTATGAGTCGTACGGGTACGTCAGGATCCGTACGTAGCTCGGTTCCATAAATGGTGTTGTTGGTTGTAATGTGAAGATAGTCGATATCAGAAGGGCACTCCCAATTCTTTGGGTAGAACGTGTAGCCTAAGTCTTCCGAAGAAGCTACTTCAACCACATCACCAAACAACTTGGCTTCTTTCATGGCTTTCTTTGCCCAAGTACCCGTATTAAGGTAACCTGCTTTCTTTATGAGGAAGTTGTAGGGTACCATGCAGAATTCCAAGGAGGCACCACCTCCAAGAAAGAGTACAGAATAGCCTTCCGGAACATTGAGAAGTTCCTTTACAAGAGCCATTGCCTCATCAACGACCGGCTGGAAATCCTTAGCACGATGGCTGATTTCTGCCAATGACAACCCTGAACCATTGAAATTCAAAATCTGTTTTGCCGTGTTCTCAATAACTTCACGAGGAAAAATGGACGGACCTGCATTAAAGTTGTATTTCTTCATATGCACGCTCATTATTAAGTTAATAAATCGTTTTCACTTACGAAAGCGAAGTTACGATTTATTTTTGAAAGGAGCAAGCAAAATAGAAGAATTTATTTTTGCTCTCCACAAACAGCTATTAGCGTCTTAGTTGTGGCGTGGCTTCAACTTCAACTCGGGTATTTTAAGTTTGTCGCCTGGCTTCACCTTCGAGCAGTTGTTGAGTACCTCCACATAACACTCCATCCCATCGCCAAGGTTGGCCTTACTTATAGAGGAGAGAGTCTGTCCTTTCTGCACAACGACTGTCTTCGCCACACCTACTATAATATAAGCACCCGTACGCACGCGTACATCATAGTTATAATCGGAAGGTGATGTGCGTGGCGCAGAAATGGCTGTCGTGTCCTTCTTCATAGCCACCGTGTCCTTGCGTTCGGCATGGTTTTGCAACGAGGCTGCAGTGCGTTCTGCCGTGTCTCTCTTAAGAATATTCTCATTACGTAAGCTATCGGTCTGCATTGTCAGACGGTTTTCCAACCTGCCAATAACATTGTTTTTCTCCTCTACCCTCATATACAGAAAATACATACCTACGCCAAGAATGACAAGCAAAAGGAACGAAGCAAGCGAAAGCACATACATCAGTCTCGGACTGCGTTGACGGCAAACAACTTCAACGCTACTTTCCTCGTCAGCATCTTGACTCTCGTCCGCCACATTCTCATTTGCTGTGGTATCAGCCATGAGCTTGCGGGCTATCTCGCGGTGTTCGGTAGTGTCAACGCCTTTCGGAGTTTTCTCTAAATCGGAGTTTTCATTGTGGTTTTCCGTCCCTACATTTTCCATTGTTTCCTCTGATGTCTTTACGACCTCTGAAGAATTTTCGTTCACTGATGGAACTTCATCTTCGGAAGTTTTCACTACTTCAGATGAAACTACAGTTTCTGATGAAGCCACAGTTTCTGATGGTGTCTCATCAGGTTCTGATGCCCCTTCTTCAATATTTGGAGTTGTTTTCTCCAACGGAGTGGCGTCTTCATCAATGGAAGAAGCGGCTTCATTGTCGATATCGGAGAAATCCACGCCATCGTTAAGCACGACAGTTTCAAACTGCACAAAGGGTTTATTGACCCTATCACGCAACAGTACCTCCGGCGTAAAGGAAATCTTATTGCGACCGTCAAGGACAATCCTCTCGCCTGTATTCACATCCACACTGGCGCGCGCACTAACCGCTGACACCTTGAAAGTGCCGAATCCCTTTATCTTAACAGAGTTGTCGGGAGAAGAAAGTTGCTCTTTCACAACCTCAAACATCAAGTCTATAAAGTCGGATGCGTCTTTCTGCGACAATCCGTACTTCTCCGACAGTTCAAGGGCAAAATCGTTCACCTTAACCATTGCCGTCTCCTTTCTTCATTTGGTTCTTCACAGACAAAGAAGGCTTGAATGTAAGTACAATCTTAGGCGGCACAAGCATTTTCTGCCCAGTTGAAGGATTGACGACTATACGTTCCATGCGCTTCTTTAGCTCAAACGAGCCAAAGCCAGACACGGAAACGCTCTCCCCGTCATCAAACGCAGAAGCGACAGACTCTATCACGCAGCGCACCATGCGCTGCGTGTCTTCCTGCGAATAGCCAGAGCGTCGGGACAACTCCGTGATAAATTCCTTGTTGTTCATACGTTTGATGAAAGATTTATTGTGCTACGGCTCCACTTCGCCATAGAGATCGAAGTCGTCGCTGTCAGTAATAAGTACATTATAGAAAGATCCGACACGCAGGCGGCGCGTAGCCTTGACGAGAATCTCAGGGTCTACTTCAGGCGAGCAGAACTCCGAACGGCCTATATAATACTCCCCTTCCTTGCGGTCGATGATAGTTTTCAGCACGCTGCCAACCTTTGCAGCCTCCACCTCAGCGCTGACGCGCTGCTGCACAGCCATAAGTTTGTCGAGACGACGCTGCTTCTCCTTAGCGGGCACGTCGTCGTCGTAATGCTCCGCGCTGTAAGTGCCTTCCTCTTCAGAATAAGCAAAAGCGCCCATTCGCTCAAAGCGCGCCCACTTCACGAAGTCAACCAATTCGTTGAAATCTTCCTCCGTCTCACCGGGGAAACCAACCATAAGCGTAGTACGCAGATGGATGCCCGGCACCTGCTGGCGTATTTTCTCTATGAGCTGTATTGTCTCCGCCTTCGACACGTGACGATGCATACGTGTCAGCATATGATCGGAGATATGCTGAAGAGCTATGTCAAGGTACTTGCAGACGTTTGGCTTTTCCCGAATTACGTCAAGCAGCTCTATTGGGAACTGGTTAGGATAGGCGTAGTGTAGGCGTATCCACTTCACGCCCTTTATGTCGGCAATATCGGATATAAGGTCGGCAATGTGACGTTTCCCGTCAATGTCTACACCATAATAAGTGAGTTCCTGAGCTATAATCTGAAATTCCTTCACTCCACGTGCCACCATTTCGCGCACCTCCTCCAGGATTTCTTCCTTCGGGCGGCTCACGTGCTTGCCCGTAATGATAGGTATGGCGCAATAGGCGCAACGGCGGTCGCATCCCTCACTAATCTTCACGTATGCATAGTGAGAAGGCGTCGTAATATGGCGTTCTCCTGTGCAGGTGGTCGTCTCTGGCTTGCCGAGGTCGGTGAGCAGCTGCTTATAGTTGAACTTCCCGTAATACTTGTCCACCTGTGGAATTTCCTTCTCAAGTTCGTCTTTATAGCGTTGGGAGAGACAACCCATCACAAACAATTTGCTGATGCGTCCCTCTTCCTTAGCCTGTACAAGCTCAAGAATAGTATCTATACTCTCCTGCTTGGCGTCTTCTATAAAGCCGCATGTATTCACGACGGCTATCTCACCCTCGATGCGCTTCGCGTCGTGTGTGCAATGGTAGCCCGCCTGCTCAAACTTTGCCATAAGCGTCTCGCTGTCGACAAGGTTCTTCGAGCATCCCATCGTAATGATGTCAATCTGTCCTTTTTTCATCTATCAATCTTTCTTGAACAAAGAGTCAACAAACTGCCTCTTGTTGAACAACTGCAATGCTTCCATCGACTCACCGAGTCCGATATACTTCACTGGTACCTTCAGTTGGTCGCTAATGCCGATGACAACACCACCCTTCGCCGTACCGTCGAGTTTCGTAATGGCAAGAGATGTAATCTGTGTGACCTGCGAGAACTGTTTTGCTTGCTCAAAAGCATTCTGCCCGGTACTTCCGTCGAGCACGAGCAACACCTCGTCTGGGGCAGTCGGCATAACCTTCTTCATAACGTCCTTGATTTTCTTCAGCTCGTTCATCAGTCCGACCTTGTTATGCAGTCGTCCTGCTGTGTCAATAATCACGACGTCGGCACCATTGGCTTTTGCCGAAGAAATGGTGTCGAAGGCAACAGATGCAGGGTCAGATCCCATCTGCTGCTTCACAACCGGCACTCCGACGCGCTCTCCCCAAATACATATTTGGTCGACAGCTGCGGCACGGAATGTGTCGGCAGCGCCCAAGTACACCTTCTTGCCCGACTTCTTGAACTGGTAGGCAAGTTTGCCGATGGTAGTAGTTTTGCCAACTCCATTGACGCCCACTACAAGAATCACGTAAGGACGATGATCGGTCGGCAATTCCCAGTCGTCATTGTCGCCGGTATTGTTCTCCGTGAGCAAGGATGCTATCTCGTCACGCATAATGCCGTTGAGCTCAGAAGTGGAGACGTATTTGTCGCGTGCCACACGCTCCTCAATACGTTTGATGATTTTCAGCGTTGTCTCCACACCGATATCCGATGTTATAAGAGCCTCCTCAAGATTATCAAGCACCTCATCGTCGACTGTGGACTTTCCCATTATGGCACGGGAAATCTTGTCAAAGACGCTATGCTTTGTCTTCTCAAGGCCATTGTCAAGAACTTCTTTCTTGTTTTTATTAAAAAATCCGAAAATTCCCATATATAGTTATTTTGTTTGCAAAGATAATGTAAATCGGAATAAGAACGAAATGAAATTTTTCATTTCTTTTTCCGAACTGCCGCTTATCCTCTGCAAATATACTCAATATTTTTCAAATCACAAAATAGGAATAATACTATTACAAATCTATCGTCATGCCCTCATTGGCAAGCTGTGCCATTGGGAACACTGCTTTTGCCTCATTGAGCAGTCTTGTCTCGTCATCGTATTTCGAGCTGTAATGCCCCAAGAGCAAGCGGCCGGCATGTGCATCGCGTGCCACAAGTGCCGCCTGTTCTGCCGTGCTGTGAAAATACATACGTGCCTTCTCCACATCCTCATTGGCATAGGTACTCTCATGGTAAATGCAAGTAGTAGAATCTATCAGCTCATGAAGTTTAGGCAAATAGCACGTATCGCTCAGATAGACATAGCTACGCGGTGGGTCGGCAGGCGTAGTAAGCCGACTGTTTGGCACCTCCTGCCCATCCTCATCGGTCCATCCTGCCCCATTCTTTATGTTGTTTATCTGCGAAAGGGGGATATGATAAAAGTCTATCATGTCGCGCCTTATGTGGGGTAGCGTCGGTTTTTCGCGGAAAAGGAAGCCACAGCATGGCAAGCGGTGACGCAAGGGTATGGACTCAACAGTCAAGCTACGATCTTCGTATATCACTTGCTTCTTCGTAGTGTCAACAGCATGGAACTGTATCTCATAGTCAAAATCAGAGCAAAATGTCTGCAAGAGCATGTCGAGCACAGGTTTGAACTCCTTCGGCGCATATATTGCAAGCGGCATAGTGCGCCCGAGCAGTCCGAAAGAGGAAAGCATTCCTATCAGTCCGAAGCAATGGTCACCATGAATATGGCTGATGAATATCGCCACGATTTTATTAAAGCCGATGTGAGAGCGACGCATCTGTGTCTGCGTGCCCTCACCACAGTCAATCATAAACTGCTTGCCTCGCAATTCAACGACCTGCGACGACGGGTTGTGGCGCAATGTCGGGAGAGCGGAGCCGCAGCCGAGTATGTGAATCTTAAATGGTTCCATATTCTCCTACTTCTGTCTCTTGAATGTAAATATCCCCTTTTGATTCTCTATGTAGAGAGAGTCGGCTCCAAGCGATGTGATGTCGAACGTGTCACGATTGAGAAGGAGCTGACCATTGAGAATCTTCCAAGATGTCCATGGATTGGTCTCCGCCTTGACACTTGAGCGCACCGTACCGCCCTCTTCTATTTCGAAGTTCTTGTCAATACTCATCCAACGTCCAAGCAAGGAAGTCACGTTAATAACGTTGTCGGCAATCAACTCACCGTCGGCTTTATGTCCTGTCACTGCCATCTTGTCGCCCGCCATGAGTCCACCCTCCACGTGCGACACATTCCCGGCAGACGTCGCGTCATCATCGTATTCAGAGTCAAGGATAGTATACGTGAGCGTGTCGCCGACGTCAGTAATCAGTTCGAGTGAATGCATCGACGTGCCGTCGCCGCAAATACCGTACACTGTAGAGTCGGCAGTTTCTTCCTGGTTGTCCGCCGCTGTTTGTGGCTTATCTTTCTTGGCGTTGCATCCGGCAAGAATTAAAAGTATCACGGATGCGATAAAGATCCCTAAGTTCTTCATAATTAGAGTTAGATTTGTTTATATCCTACTTATCCGTAGCAGTAGTCTCCGGCCATCGCTACAGGTAGGTTGGGAAAATATTTCCAATATTATATACTGCACCTCATTGTATACAGCGTAGACCGGAGATCGACGCTACTATTTTATTTTTCCTGTGCCTTCGCCTCGTTCCAAAGAGCGTCCATTTCGCCGAGCGTCATGTCCTTTAGCGGCTTACCGACACGGATAGAATGTTCCTCTATATAGTTGAAACGGCGAATAAACTTGGCGTTTGTCTTTTCAAGAGCCGTGTCTGGATTTATCTTATACAGTCGGGCTGCATTGATAAGCGAGAATAGGAAATCGCCAAACTCCTCGGTAGACTTCTCTTTGTCCTCCTTACGCAATTCTGCTTCCAGCTCGCCGAGTTCCTCGCGCACTTTGCCCCACACGTCGCCCTTGTCTTCCCAGTCAAAGCCCACGTTGCGTGCCTTATCCTGTATGCGATAAGCCTTGATGAGTGAAGGCAGAGCGTCTGGCACTCCTGAGAGTACACGTTTGTTGCCGTCCTTCTCGCGCAATTTTATCTGCTCCCAATTTTCTACCACCTGCTGAGCCGTCTTCACCTCCTCCGACTCATCACGCTCCGACGGATCCTCTCCGTAAGGCAGAGGCTTCGGGGCGGGAGCGCCCACCTGCGATGGATGATATACATGCGGATGGCGGAAGATGAGTTTGTCGACGAGCTTGTTGCAAACATCGGCAATGTCAAACTGCTCCTTTTCTTGTCCTATCTTGGCATAGAAGCAGACATGCAACAGCACGTCGCCCAGTTCCTTGCAGATGTTGGGCTCATCGTTCTTCATCAGAGCGTCGCACAGCTCGAAAGTTTCTTCAATGGTATTTGGACGCAACGACTCGTTGGTCTGCTTGCGGTCCCAGGGGCATTTTTCACGAAGCACGTCGAGCACGTCCAAAAGACGGCCGAAGGCTTTCAGCTTTTCTTCTCTTGTATGCATATTATTCTTATATTTGCAATTGTATTTAATAGCGTTTTGCAAAGATAGAAAAACAAATTGAATGGGCAAAGCGATAACCTTATGTATTTTCTCCAAACTGCATGATTATTAATCTTTAGGCACATGCAAATTTATGCCTCTTTCTTAATACGGACATAATAAAAGAAATAAAATCGATATATGTTGGATTATGAAGATTTTTTATAATTTTGCACGTTCAAAATATAAAAACATAAACACTTAAATCATGGCATTTTCAAATATAGAACGTCACTACAATAAGCACCCGGAAGATCTGCGGCTGCTGCGCCGCCACGGCATAGTGGAGTTTTCCACCACTATGCACCATCTGCACCGCTTTCTCAAGCCCGGAGACAAAATCCTCGACATAGGTGCCGGAACCGGACGCTACACCTCTGCCCTAATGGCTGAGGGCTACAGCGTGAAGGCAGTGGAGCTGGTGCGCCGCAACATTGATGTGTTTCTCAAGCGCGAGCCAACAGCCGACGTGCTGCAAGGCGATGCGCGCCACATGCCATCGATTACTACCGACTATGCCGACATCACGCTCCTGCTCGGTCCGCTCTATCATCTCATTGGTGACGACGAGAAACTCAAGGCGCTCTGCGAAGCGAAGCGCGTGACAAAGCCAGGCGGACTAATCTTCGTGGCTTATCTAATGAACGAATACAGTATCCTATCATACTGCTTCGCCGAGGACAGAATCAGTGGACTGATGGAGCGTGGCGCCGTAGACAGCAACTTCCATATCCAAGCTCAGACCGACGAGCTCTACGACTACGTGCGCACAGACGATATCAACCGCCTCAACGAGAAAGCCTCACTGGAACGCGTCACGATTTTCTCGCCCGACGGAGCATCCGACTACATGCGCACCGCTCTCAATCGCATGAGCGACGAGACGTTCGCCCGCTTCATAGAATACCAGAAGTGCATCTCCGAGCGGAAAGACCTTATTGGCGCCGGCAGCCATGTAGTTGACGTGGTGAGGGTTTAAGAAATTTTACATCTATTACACTAAACAATAAAAAACATTTACCCTATGGACGAAAAACTTATAACCGTAACGGGACATGGCTGCATACACGTCGTGCCCGATGTGACACGACTGAATATCTCGCTCGTCAGTCTGCACGACAGCTACGAGGATGCCTACCGACAAGCGAAGAACGACATCGACAGAATGAGCAAGATAATGAACGAGGTGAAGCTCGACCCGACATTGCCGAAGACGCAAAGTCTCGACATCAGCAAGAAGACTAATAGCGAGTACGACAAGTTCGGACACTACAAGAGCGAGACGTTCATCGGTTTCGAACTCAACCATAAAGTGAAAATCGACCTCGGCATGGACAACGTGCTGCTCAACCAGGTTGTACGCCTCATCGGAAAACATATCAAGCAGGCAGAGATAAGCATCGGCTACACGGTGAAAGACCCGCGTCCGTCTCAACTGAAGATGCTGGAGCGGGCCGTGAAGGACGCCAAGGAGAAGGCCACGATAATGGCTAATGCCTGTGGTTGCCGACTCGGGCTCGTGAAAAGCATCAACTATTCATTCGGCGAGATACACATCTACTCGCAGGCACGCAACATCCACGAGGCTGCCGAGGCTGCCTGCTGCGAAGAGTCGTCGCTCGACATTACGCCTGACGATTTGGCTGCGTCGGACGATGTAACGGTTGTGTGGTATCTTTCTAACGACGTGAAATGAAGAAATCGGGCTTTGTCATTGTAGAGGAAGATGGGCTGTACGGTCTTGACAATAAGGACGGGCAGCGTGTCGTCGCATGTGAGTACGACAAGATTCTCGACTACGACGATGACGGCTACATACGCCTTATCCGCGACGGCGTCTACTCCACCATAAACATAAAAGGAGAAGAAGCTATCTCCTTTTCTTGCGGAATAACCCACCTCGGAGTGTTCTACAACGGCACCGCACGGGCACGTAAGGCTGAAGGATGGGGACTGGTTAACACGGAAGGAAAGGAAATGACTGCTTTCAACTTCAAGCAGATTAACGCCCACTACAACAATGGCTATGTGGCTATCAACGCCGAAGGGAAGCGGGGATTCATGACCGACGACGGCACATTCAGTCCGTCGAAAAAGCAATACGCCGGAGGCATGCGCACACGATACAAGGAGGTGCGCGTGTTTCATGGCGGCATCGCCCCTGCCCTAACGTGGAGCGACCTGTGGATTTTCATCGACGAGCAGCGCAACCGTGTGAATGAATATGAATACGCGAGTATGGACACCGTGCTTCGAGGCGGACTTTACAGCATCGGACGCATCGCCCCGGGCGTGCATCAATACTCGGCAGCCACCTACGACGGCAAGCCTATCATCGACGAATGGTTTGACCATCCGCTGCACTTCGAGGGCGGACTTGCCATTTGCTCCAAGAAACATCTCGACGAGAAAGGAAATGAAGTGGCGATCCCCGGCAGCGGACAACCTCTCTACGACTACGGCATCCTGCGCAGCGACGGCACTTATCTGTTCGCCATGGACTACAACGACATCCACTGGAACGACTACAAGGACAAGGACTGCTGGTTTGCCGAGGACGCAAAGGCTTGCTATCTGCTTTACTCCGACGGCACGCGCCGTGTCTACGACAAGAGCAAGGCTATGAGACGATGGAACGATTTGCCTTTCATCCCCAAAAGCGAATACGACAACTATATTCCCGAGAGCGAGATTGAAAACGAATACTGCCCGGAGATTGTTGCCGAGCAACATCTTAAAGTTTTCAACAAGGAAAAATTCGAGAATGTCATTGGCTCACACACGGGCTGCGGTTTCAAGCCACTGGAGTTCTACTACCGCGACACCGACGCCACGTTCGACGTGAAAGGTCTCTACAAGCGTGGCAGAGTGCTGCGTGCGGGCAGTTTTCTCGAAGTCACGCAAAAACTAAGGCGCCCGATGCACCGCGTGCGCTTTATGATTGCCGCCCTGAGCCTGTTCTCCGTGGACACCTACATGCGCGAATGTCATTTCAGCAAGAATCCTCTGCCGTTCAAGGAAAACATCATACACCGCAACTCGTATTTCGTTGTCGCCGATGTGTATGAGTATGCCGGAAAGACGCAAATCCTGCTGATAAACATTCCGCACGGCGCATGGGTGTTGGGCAAGGCTAATGGCTACCATTTCCGCAATATCCCGACCGCGAGTCCCGTTTACGGACTCGCGCTCAAAGACTTTGCACGGATGGATTTCCGCGAGAAAATGACGGAGCCCGTACATGGACACTCGCTCGACGAAGAATGGAACACCTGCATGCACCAGCCCGTCGGGCTCGACTGCAACATGCAGCCTGTCGGCATGGAGAAAGATGAGGCCATCGGCGACGCAGACCTTTGGCACACAAAAACCATACACTCAACACGCTTGGATGAAATATCCTTCGACACTTTCTACGGCATCATCTCCGACGACAAGGACTACGAATGGCAAAACAATTATTTCTTCCGCCGGCAAGACAATGCACTGAAGATTGTTGTCGGCGACATCTTCCGCATGAAGGTCGATTGCGTGGTGAAGTTCGACGGAACGCAAGCACTGAAAGCCACTGACGAAAACGCAGGCGTGCCCTATTCATACTTTATGCACAGCACACGTCCCGAATGGCAAGGCAAGAGCAGCACCTACATGAAGGACTTACGCCATTGCCTCGACAATGTATTCCGCACGGCTGCTGCCAACAATCTGAAAAGCATTGCTCTGCCAGGCGACCTCTTCTGCGCCGAGATTCCGCAAGCGAAGACTGCAAAGACGGTCATTGCAGTCTGCGAGAAGTTTCTGAAAGCAGAGAAAATCACGGGCGACGTTTTTATATGTTGCAGCAACAAGCAAGAGGCAAAAGTATTTGCAAATGAAATGCCTTGACACGAAGAAAACAAAACATAATGACCATAATAGAATCCTTCATAAAGGGTAAGCACGACGCCATGCAATGCGAGGACGGCATTGTCGTCACACCCGATTTCGCAGCCGTCATCGACGGCAGTACCAGCAAAACTCAGTTCCATCTCTCGCCACTCATGAAGAACGGACGCTACGCCATGACCATCATCGCCGACTACATAAAGGCAATGCTGGCAGACACGACCTGCGACGACTTCTGCACGGGCATCACCCGTCGCATTGCCGACGAGTACGAACGCACCCACCTCACTAATCGCATGGCCGTACATCCCGAGGAGCGTCTCTGCGCCTCGGCTGTCATCTACAGCAACTTACGTCATGAGGTGTGGATGATTGGCGACTGCCAGACTATTATCGACGGCACCTTCCACGACAACGCCAAGCCCTATGAACAGCACATAGCCCGCCAACGTGCCGACCTCATCTGCTCGGGCATGACGCCCGCTGATGCCCGCCACGCCATTGAACCGCAACTGATAAAAGCCATGCTCGAAGGACAGAACCGTCAGTATGCCGTCATCGACGGAACGCCTATATATATGCCCGGAGTGAAAATCATTCACGCGGAGCATTGCGTTGTTCTCGCCTCCGACGGCTACCCCACCCTTCATTCCACGCTCGCCGAAAGCGAAGCCGCACTCGCCTACCAGACAGAACACGACCCGCAGAACATACACGACTTCATTGCCACAAAGGGAATAGTAAGCGGCAACTGCAGTTTCGACGACAGAACGTATATCAGATTATATACATAAAATAGCTTCTTTGGCAAAGAGAGGCATTATTTTCTGCATATACAGCCTTTTTCCCGCGCTTTTTTACTAATTTTGCATTGATTATCTTTTTATTGTTCGCAATAATTGTAAGCAAAACAAACAAAACATAAATATATATATGGAATTAGCATCAAAGTATGATCCACAAGCAGTGGAATCGAAATGGTATCAGTACTGGCTTGACAACAAGCTCTTCAGCAGCAAGCCCGACGGACGCGAGCCCTACACGATAGTAATCCCGCCACCAAACGTGACTGGTGTGCTCCACATGGGCCACATGCTCAACAACACCATCCAGGACATCCTCGTGCGCCGCGCACGTATGGAGGGCAAGAACGCATGCTGGGTGCCGGGCACCGACCACGCCTCTATCGCTACTGAGGCTAAGGTGGTGAACCGCCTCGCCGAGCAGGGCATCAAGAAGCGCGACCTTACCCGCGAGCAGTTCCTCGAGCACGCATGGAACTGGACTAACGAGCACGGAGGCATTATCCTCAAGCAGCTCCGCCGACTGGGTGCATCGTGCGACTGGGACCGAACAGCCTTCACCATGGACGAGAAGCGCTCGGAGAGCGTGCTCAAGGTGTTTATCGACCTCTACAAGAAGGGACTCATCTACCGCGGACTGCGCATGGTCAACTGGGACCCGAAGGCACAGACCGTGCTCTCTACAGAGGAGGTTATCTACCGCGACGAGAAGAGCCATCTCTTCAACCTGCGCTACTACGTGGCTGATGCCGACGTGAACCCCGTCGTGCCGACAGGATGCGAGGGTGAGGTGCTGCATCAGGATGCCGACGGACGCTACTACGCCGTTGTCGCCACCACACGTCCTGAGACAATCATGGGCGATACTGCCATGTGTATCAACCCGAAGGACCCGAAGAACCAGTGGCTGCGTGGACATAAGGTGATCGTGCCGCTCGTGAACCGCGTGATTCCTGTAATCGAGGACCGCTACGTTGACATCGAGTTTGGTACTGGCTGCTTGAAAGTAACCCCGGCACACGACGTGAACGACTACGCTTTGGGCAAGGCGCACAACCTCGAGACAATCGACATCTTCAACCCCGACGGCACCATATCTGAGGCTGCCGGAATGTATGTCGGCATGGACCGCATGGACGTGCGCAAGCAGATTGCCGAGGACTTGAAGGCTGCCGGACTGATGGAGAAGATTGAGGACTACGACAACAAGGTGGGCTATTCGGAGCGCAACCAGGACACTGCCGTAGAGCCGCGTCTCTGCAAGCAGTGGTTCCTCTCGATGAAGCACTTTGCCGACATCGCCCTGCCGCCAGTGCTTGAGGGCAAGATCAAGTTCCACCCGACAAAATACGTCACGACCTACCGCAACTGGCTTGAGAACATCCAAGACTGGTGTATCTCGCGTCAGCTTTGGTGGGGACACCGCATACCTGCCTACTTCCTCCCGACCAAGGATGGCGAGGAAGAGAAGTATGTAGTGGCTCTCACAAAGGAGGAGGCTCTCGAGGAGGCTCGCAAGATTAAGGGCTACGAGAATATCACAGCCGACCAGCTGACTCACGACGAGGACGCTCTCGACACATGGTTCTCGTCATGGCTCTGGCCTATCTCGCTCTTCGACGGCATCAACAACCCGGGCAACGACGAGATTAAGTACTATTATCCGACATCCGACCTCGTGACCGGTCCGGACATCATCTTCTTCTGGGTGGCACGTATGATTATGGCTGGCGAGGAGTACATGAAGGACGTGCCGTTCCGCAATGTCTACTTCACGGGTATCGTGCGCGACAAGCTCGGTCGCAAGATGTCGAAGTCGCTCGGCAACTCACCCGACCCGATTGGTCTCATCGAGAAGTACGGCGCCGACGGTGTGCGCATGGGCATGATGCTCTCGGCTCCTGCCGGCAATGACATTCTCTTCGACGAGAGTCTGTGCGAGCAGGGACGCAACTTCAACAACAAGATTTGGAACGCTTTCCGCCTCGTCAAGGGATGGCAGGTGGCTGACGGCGAGCAGCCTGAGGCAAACAAGATAGCTGCCAAGTGGTTTGAGGCAAAACTGAAGCAGACCAACGCCGAGGTTAACGACCTCTTCTCGAAGTACCGCATATCGGAGGCTCTGATGGCGGTCTACAAGTTGTTCTGGGACGAGTTCTCAAGCTGGTATCTCGAGATGGTGAAGCCTGCCTACGGCCAGCCTATCGACACGAAGAGCTATGAGCAGACATTGAAGTTCTTCGAGACCCTGCTGCTGATGCTCCACCCGTTTATGCCGTTCATCACCGAGGAACTTTGGCAACACATCTACGACCGCAAGGAGGGCGAGTCGATCATGCGTGCAGAACTGAAGCTCGACGCTCCTTCTGCGGACGACAACAAACTCATCACTGCCATTGAGAATGTGAAACAGATTGTGGGTGGCGTGCGCACCGTACGCAATCAGAAGAACATCCCCAACAAGGACGCTCTCGTGCTGCAGGTTGTTGGCAAGAACGACTACGAGGCTTACTCCTCTGTCGTTACGAAGATGGCCAACCTCTCGGCTATAAACATCGTGGCAGAGAAGGATCCGACGGCTTCTGCATTCATGGTCGGTACCGACGAGTTTGCCGTGCCTTTGGGCGACATGATCGACGTGGAGGCTGAAATCGCCAAGCAGGAGGCGCAGCTCAAGCACCTCGAGGGATTCCTCGCAGGAGTGAAGAAGAAGCTCGCCAACGAGAAGTTCGTTGCTCACGCTCCCGAGGCTGTCGTTGCCATGGAGCGCAAGAAGCAGAGTGACTCGGAGGAGAAGATTGCCGCTCTGAAAGAATCGCTCGCAGCACTGAAAAACAAGTAAGGAAATTATCAAAATAAGAACTAACTAACAATATAGGGAGACTGCGACAGAAATGTCAAAGCCTCCCATATTTTTTTATTCACATACATATTATATATATATGTCAAAATTGCTAACAAAGATTTTACTGCTGTTACTTGCCGCAACATTTTTCTCTTGTTCGCAAGAAAACGCCGACGAAAAGGAGCCGTCAACAACCGAGAAGACTATCATTGTGTTCATGCCGTTCAGCGACAACCTTTACTCCGACTTTCTGAGCAACATAAGCGCAATGAAAAAGGCAATAGTGCAAAACAATGGAATGAACAACACTCGACTCGTTGTGCTCATTGCCAAGGACAAGCAAAACAGCTCCCTCATTGACATTAAATACAATAAAGGAGTATGTAGTCAGGACACTCTCGAAAAGTTCTCTACACCGCTTTATTTGACTAATGAAGGACGCGCAACAATACTTAACAAAGTGAAGCAATATGCACCAGCAAGCAAATATGCCATGATTGTCGGGAGTCACGGTAAGGGATGGCTACCAAAGCCACAAAATGGAATGCGCAAAGCTACACGCTATTTCGGAGGACTTTCCAAAGGATACCAGATAGACATTTCCGAATTTGCAGAAAGCATCGTTGCCGCAGGAATGAAGATGCAATTTATTCTCTTTGACGATTGCTATCTTTCTTGCATGGAAGTGGCATACGACCTCAAGGACGCTACAGACTACATCATCGCTTCCACGAGTGAGATAATGCACTATGGCATGCCTTACAATGTCATATACAAATACTTGATGAGCCAGGAGCCCAACTATGAGGCTGTATGTGAGGGATTCTACAAGTTCTATTCAGAAGACTCCAACCCTTATGGCACTATCGGCGTCACCAACTGTAAATACGTGGACGAAATGGTTAATGTCATGAAGGAGATAAATGCCACACATACTTTCGACATGAACATGATGGATAAAGTTCAGGATCTTGACGGTGCGACTTTCTCCCCTACCATATTCTTCGATTTCGGCGATTACGTGAAAGCCCTTTGTGCAAACGACAATACAGCCCTTGAGAAATTCAACAATGTTATGCAACGGCTTGTGCCCTACAAAGCTGCAACAGAAGAAATTTGGTCGGGCACAAAAAATCGCCCTACTAAAATCAACTCATTCTCCGGAATGGCTATCTCCGATCCTTCCACAAACACGGAAGTAATAGAAACTAAAGAGAACACCGGTTGGTGGATCAGCACTCACTAAAAACCAAATATGAATAAAATCGGGTAGGAGGTAAATGCTAATCATAAAAGGCATTTGCCTCCTATTTTCAC
>ERZ808270.4-NODE-4-length-149666-cov-7.392578_pt1 | contig 149666 bp, 107 predicted proteins | sample MGYA00521082_ERZ808270 | MGnify/ENA primary metagenome ERZ808270 (study PRJEB31516, sample SAMN03275594) | gut metagenome | biome: mammalia-associated habitat; material: feces | host: Papio cynocephalus | place: Kenya | collected 2012-07-27 ... | reverse complement strand
CCTTGCAGTCAAAATCCCAGCCATCGCCCGTATCATAAATGAAAACAAATTTTTCACCTAAATCTTCGATGGTATAAAAATTCATGTATACGGAATTATCTAGAACCATTTCTTCCAAAAAGGCGGCAGGATAACACTAAAATGGTGTCATTCACGATTTTATACACCAGTCTATTCTTATCATCGACCCGTCTAGAATAATATCCCGCGAGATTTCCAGTCAAAGGTTCAGGCTTTCCAATCCCACTATCGACGCCATTCCTAGCAATGTCTTTTAACAAATCGTTTATTTTTCTTCTAGTTTTCTTATCGTTTTCTTGCCAATAAAGATAATCGTCCCAGCCATTTGGAGTGAAAGAGTAAGTCATTCATCGTCCTCTATTAAAGATTTTACAGTGGATTTTGAATCCAACGCCTGAAATACACCTGCCAAACAAAAGAAAAACGCGCATACGGCATAAAGAACTATTCTTTTTTTGCTCGTTGCAGTCTTCGTAGCCGCTTTTCTCCTTTCCGTTAATTTTGTAGTATTATGCCATAAAAAACGACTTTTTTAATGATTGCGTTAAATGACAAAATAACCGCGAAAGTTTAAATATCCCTACAAAGCTCGCCAGGATTTGCTAAAAGGACCGCTTTTTCATTTGTCTTCCCCGATGCGTGTGCCGCAGGAAGGAGTAACCATTAGGCGAATTTAATGAAACTAAGCGAAAAGATGAGAACGAAAACGTAAGCAAAAAACATGGCTGATGTTTCCAAAAACCGATGAAAACCCTAATTCTATATAGTCCTATTGACTGGGAAAGTATTAATTAATGCTTCAAATTGGGGAGAGCACTTTTGAGCATATATAAAAATTAAATTATTATTTATTCGTTTATTATAATTATTTTGTTTTTATAGTGGTTATATGAATATTTGTAAATGTACGTTAAAAAATTATGACATTATTCTGCCTCATAAAAGTAGCATTTCGTACATGAAACTTCCTCATTTTTTAGGAATTATAAGGCAAAAACTCCCTCATTTTTTAGTAAAGATGATATAATGTCGGCAATGAGTGAGGTAAGAGAATGGAGCAGTATTTAAAGCGTAAAATTGATTCTTTTCTTTTAGAGTGGAAAGAAAATCCAAAGCATATGCCACTTATTGTAAAAGGGGCGCGGCAAGTTGGAAAAACAAAATCCATTATGAATTTTGCCAAAAGCCATTACGAGAACATCGTAGCGATAAATTTTGTCTCAGATCCAATTTACAAGCAAATCATAGAAAACGGTTATTCGCCAGAAGAAATTATAAAAAACATCTCACGCATTAATCCTGACGCAAGATTTATTCGAAAGAAGACGCTTATTTTTTTCGATGAAATTCAAGAATTCCCCGATATTGCAACATCTCTTAAATTTTTTGCCCTAGATGGGAATTATGATGTTATTTGCAGCGGTTCAATGCTTGGAATTAACTATAAAGACATATCAAGTATCAGCGTTGGGTATACCATGGAAATTGAAATGCGTTCGCTTGATTTCGAGGAGTTCCTTTGGGCGCTCGGCTATAACGATTCCATTAAAGACGATATCTTCTCACATATGAAATCCCTTACCCCTTTCTCCTCTGCTGTCTTAAAAATGTATGACGATCTATTCTTAGATTATTGCGTTGTCGGCGGTATGCCAAACGTCGTAAGTAACTTCGTCTCCAAAAAGACTTTTGAGGACACACTCGAACTGCAACGCCAAATTATCATCGGCTACGAAGCGGATATTCGTAAATACGCAGAAGGACTTAATAAATCACGTATAAAAAATGTTTTTTGTTCCATACCGTTTCAGCTTGGAAAGGAAAACAAAAAATTCCAAATTTCCAAAGTACGTTCTGGCGCAAAATTCAAAGACTATCGAGGAACACTAGAATGGCTAGAGGATGCAGGTATTATCAATATTAGCCGTGCGCTCCAAACTCCTAATCTTCCATTAAAAGGCAACGTCGTCGAAGATTGCTGCGTTTTGTATTATGCCGATAGTGGATTACTGCTTTCCCAACTCGACGATGAAGCACAGCTCGATTTCCGTCAAAACAAAAATTTCGATGTATACAAAGGAGGTTTTTTTGAAAGTATCGTAGGCGAAGCTCTTACTAAATCCGGATATGACCTGCGTTATTTCAAAAAAGAAAACTCCACTTTGCAAGAGGAGTTTTTCGTGCGTCATAAAGATGACTTAGTGCCTATTGAAGTAAAGGCCAGCAATAACAATTCAAAATCGCTTTCAGTTTTAATTAATAGTGATAAATATAAGGAAATTCATTTTGGAATCAAAATCGTGAAAGGCAATATTGGTTTTTCTTCTCATATCTATACCTTCCCCCATTTTTGCGCTTTTCTCATCAAAGATTTTCTTAAAACTTTAGACGTTAATCAGTAACACTATTTAGCAAATATTTATCCTAAGTCAGGCTTATCTACAAACTCGATAATCGGCTCGCCTTTTAAGCCATCGGACTCGAAGAGGATGATCTCGTTCTCCCCTGTCTTGAACAAGGAGGCTGGCACGTACAAAGTCTTCTGGGGGGTCAATCTCATAGTAGCGGCCGACGTTGAAGCCATTGACCAAGACGAAGCCCTTCCTGAAGTTGTCCGCCCTCAAGAAGGTATCGCAAGCCGTTCCATCGAGAGAAAGCGGGAACCGGTAGAAGGACTCGTCCTCGGAAGAAAGGCCCTTTTTAGAGAATTTAAGTTTCCCTAGGTTGTCCATCGGGAGCGGGTAAGCGCCCCATCCGAAATGGATATTGCCGTCGATGAGGCAGTTGCCCGTGATCCCCTTTTCCTCATCATCTTGGGGCCGAAGTTGGTCCTGCCCATGTTCTCGACGACGACGGAGAGGGTGTCCCCCGCCTTCGCGCTGAGCCTCCTCTCGTATCGCTCGTCGTTGAAGTAGGCCTGTGCCCTGTCCACTTTCTCTTGACTAGTGCACTATAGGCAACATTCGCGATTCTAATCAATCACAAAAGCAAAACGTCCTCAAATATATATAAGGTTATAGAGAGGCATGGCTAACATTTTTGTAAGGTGATAAGCCATCCATAGTTTTTGCGATTTAATCGCTTTAACATTGGCCCCGGGGAAAGAGTGCAACCATTATTGCAAAGCCTTGCGGCTAAGCTATAATGGTAGAGGTCTTTGTTCTAACGACCTTTGCGGCCGTTAGAATTTTTTTGACTCTCTATTAGGAGGATGAGAATCAAAATCATCACGATTGACGCGATGTCCATCCCCGAATCTCCTTTCTTCGCCATTCTCCCCGGAGAAATGTTTTTGAGTTCGCATAAATGCTCCCTCACTTATCTATCGTCATGTTTTTATTGTTTTTACCAAAAAATTTTTTGTTTTGTTTTTACTTTCTTGAACAGGGAAAAATCAAAAGGCGTTGGTGATAGACGAATACCGAAAACATGAACGAAAAGCATAGTCTTTTTGCTAGACGTCAGTTCATAACGATAGGCTGAATTTTTGGCTTTGATCTTATGGATATCAATGTCATTTTGTAGACTAAGGAATAGTAATCAAAAACGCCGAAACATTTCATGAATTCTTCATTGTCATTTTTTAGCATTTATCATTGTCATTTCTAGAGATGAGCAAATGAAAACGGATAAGATGCCAATAAGTGGATATGCATAATTCATAACTTTTGCAAAGGGTATGATGATTCATTGTCGTCCATCTTAAAAGTGCCCCCACTATAAATAGAACGACGCATTCGCCTAAATAGCATTCTAGAAAAGACGTAAAACTAAAGGCAAGTGGAGGCAATCCATTCTTCAAATCATGAACATCGCAATTATTGCTTAGCAATCACTACCGGCTTAATACGCATAAGTATAGGCCTGATTTTTGCCTTGGTTTCGCGCATATCGATATCATTTTGCAGATTAAGAAAATAACGGTCGGATACACCAAAATATGCGCCTAAACGGATCGAAGTATCGGCAGTAATGCCGCGTCGATCGTGGAGGATGTCCTGAATGCGGGAGACGGGCACATCAATATCTTTCGCAAGGCGGTAGCTAGAGATACCAAGGGGTTTCATGAATTCCTCAAGCAGGATTTCGCTTATTTTTGGGGTTTGGATTTCAGACATTTCTTTTTTCCTCCTAATGGTAGTCGACAATTTCAACATTCTCGTATTGAGAACCGCTTATGTTAGGCGTAAAGCATATTCGCCATTGGTCATTAATGCGAATGCTCCACTGAACGATACGTTTTCCAGACAATGGTTCTAAATGATTAGCAGGCGGAGCTTTAAGGTCAGATAGGCGTTCTGCGGCATCAATCATCATTAATTTTCTTAAAGCAACCTTTTGAATGGTTTGTGGAATCTTTCTTGAAAACTCCTGATGATAGATTTTTTCGGTTTCTTTATCGGCAAAACTTCTTATCATGCAACTATTATACATTGTTTCCGTGTATATGCAATTCAGATACATTAAATGAGAAGAATTAAAAGTTTGCCCCAGCCAATAAATCGATAACCGCAATTGAATGATTTTTCAAAGGGTATGATGATTCATTGTCGTCCATCTTAAAAGTGCCCCCGCTATAAATAGAACCACACATTCGCCAAATCGCTTTCTATAAATAGACGCAAACGTACTAAATGAACAAGCAAGTTTTATGTGTGTGGAAGCAATCTATTCTTCAAATCCTCAAAAATAAGGGCAATCTAAACAAAAAATTAAAGTTCTTAATTTCTTAAATTTCATTACAAATATAACCGATTTAAATTTAGTGAAATAGAAAAGGAAGAACGTAAAAACTAATCCACACATTCATTCAGCTTGAGGCCCTCAAAATCTATTTCAGTGTTTTTCGCGCTTCATATCGAAAATCGAGCACATCCTTATCAGTTAGAAGCGAATTTGCTTAATGTTATCAAAGTCATTTTTGTCATTAAGAGAATTGTCGTTAGCCACAATAAGGCAGAATTAAATGTGTTCCCTCTAAATCTCACTCAAAATCTTTAAGTTTCTTATTCCCGTAAAAGAAGACCGTTCTTTCTCAAATCGCTTTCGATAGCTATTACTGCCAAAAGAAGTGGAAGAAACAAATAACGCCAATAAAACCCGCGTATTTTATCTTATTTATCAATAAATAAATGGCGATTCATAATCAAAACCGATTTCATCATTATCCTAGCAAAAGCCATGTTATTTTTATAATTTTCTCTATAAAAAAGCCCCTAATGTTGGCACAAAAGAAGCGTAGATATTACAAAATCCTGCAATAAAACAGGCTAATAAAGAATTCTTTTTGGTGGAGCCGAGGGGATTCGAACCCCTGTCCGAGGAAGACCCAACGATGACGTCTACAGTTTAGACGATATCGGGATTTAACTTAGAGGAATGATACCATCGAGTCCTCTAAGCGAGATTATGGGGTTTTCGACTCCTTCCCCTAATCAAAGGAATGAGCTTAGTCACTATATATTATGCCCGAAGTATCTACTAGTGACGCATAGATAGAGGACACGCTGCTCTCGGATCAATGCCGAGAATCCCGTAGGATACTAATTAAGCGCGAGCGAAGGATGCACGTGGAGCCACGTTCATCCAAGGTTTATAACTGTTGTCAGTTATTGTTGTTCGATGTTAAAGCTCATCACGCTACTGCAATCAAAGCCTAATACATCCCCGTCAAGACCAGAAACGACCCCAAAATTATTTAATGCTAAGCGATTTTCTTAGCGAGAAAAGTATAGCTCATTTTAAGAGAAGAAAATAATTATTTATCGCAAAATGATAAGAAATTTGTCCTTTCAATTATCTTTACCCATGTAATAATTTTATTTACCTGGAGGAAACGATTATGAAGATTGAAAAGAATCCATTTTTTAAAATAACCAAGTTTGCATCCGGTCTATTTCTCGCAAGCTTACTATTCATCATCATCGGTGGCGCTACTAGCCTTATCCCAACGGTGACCATTTACGGAGTCACTTATGGAACCTTAGGGGCGTTCTCCATTTTGGCTCACGCATTTATTGGCAAAGTATTTTTAGAATGGGTATTGATTAGCTGTTTTATCTTCTTGCTTGATGTCGTTGGCATTATCTTGCTACTTGCTCACGTCATAACAAAAGAAAAGAAAGATTTCGTTTTACCTATCGTTGCAGATTTTATTTTTATCGCCTATTTTGCATATTTGCTAACCTTGGCGACAAGCCAAGTAGAGCGAGGCATTTCAACCCCTTTAGGGAATATATTCACCTATTTCGCGATGGCGTTAGATATCGCTAGCATCGTAATCGTTAGTAGAACACTGTTTGCTTTAAAAGAAGGGGAGTTTTGCTTAGATACTCCAATAAGATTCGCTCCTAGTTTTTCTTTAAAAGAGAAAGAAATACGTGACATCATTCAAAACGAGCTAACTAAGGCAACGAAAAACACCATCGACGAAGAAGAGGTTCGCAATGTGATCAGAAGCGAAATGGCGGTGAATAACAAACATTCGATTACCGAAGAAGAGATTCGTAGCATCATCAAAAACGAAATCGATGCAAAGTCGAAAAACACCATATCCATTCTCGAAGTCCGCGAAGTCATCAAAAATGAAATCGAAGCGAATCGGAAAGACGCATTAACGGTAGAAGACATTCGAAACGCGATTAAAAGCGAGCTCGAGGCGAATCGGAATATATTCGAGCCTAACCCCCGCTCCGCGTCCACAAAAGAAGATAGAGCCCCTAACGTGTCAACGATTACCATCAATCCAAATCAATTCAATGGGGACGCTTTTTTAAAAGAAATAAACGATAAAGACGAAGACCGCTTCGCTAAATTTGGTGCCCGTAGAAAACTAAGTTTCGAAAGAAAGCTTTTAGAAAGCGATGAATCGCTAAAAAAGCATTATAACGGCTTACGCGAATACATTATTGATTACGGCATCAATTGCCGCGTATCACTAAAAGGAGTTACTTTCTCCCTTCACCGAAAACGGTATGTATTCCTAACGATTTCTGGCAAACACATCCGGGCTTTCTTTGCTCTTAATCCAAAGGACTATCTAGAATCAACGATTCCAGCAAAAGAAAACGACAAGAAAAAATATGAAGACTTACCCCTTGAGCTTAATATTCGAAGCGGTTTATCGTATCGAAGGGCTTTGCAATTAATCGACGATATGATGTTAAGAAAAAGGAAATAAAAGGCAGCAATCTAAAAAGACTCGCTAGAAAATTCAGACTAGCATTCTTAAAAATAGATTTAAACCGCACGAGCACCTAATAGATGTTGTCGATGGCAAAATAATGGGCATCTATCTTTCATAGATTCCATTATTTTTAATCATTAGAATACGCCATGAACGACTACCGAGTTTTCCATATCCCCATGGGATGATTGGAAACGTCTTCGACTTGATAGCCTTTAAAAAGAATCGCAGGACTGAATTTCTTGTTGTTCATATTGCGAATGAATTCAATATCGTCAGAATCTAAGACAAACATTTCCTTTATTGCGGTCGAAACACAGGCCGCTACTTCATCAACATCAAACCTGATTCCTTTATGTAGTACAGGAATCAGTGTTTCCTTGATTCTTTGGAAACTTAAATTTTTGATTTTTGTTAACGCATTAGTAAGGATATTCTTGAAGTTTACAGGGATTTCTGTTCCTAGGCAAACATAGAATATAGCAATCTTTTTAATAAGTTTGTTGCCGGCTATACCATTTTTCTTAAAAAGGTTATAAGCATCATAAACATCTCTTGGCGTTGTTCTTACAAGAAGTGCATTTATCTTTGAACCAATAAGTTCTTCGTCGGCCAAACAATTTATTGAGACTGTTTCTCCAAGTGAATTCGTTGATTCCTTAATGTTCGTTTTCAAGACGTGGACTCTGTCCGAGTAATTGATTTCGATTTTTAAAACATCTTTGCTACCTGACGCTGTCGAATAAGAATAAACATAAGAATCAAGCGTATGGACAAATTTTGATTTATCAGAAAGATAGTATCTTTCACTTTCCATGAATCTTCTAATCAATGAATTGATTTTTTCTCTATAAGAAAGCATGTCATCCCTATCTAAAGGAAGGCTGAAGTCCATATCGATATCGACACTAAGCCGAGGCAAATTAAACATGAATAAGTTGATAGCAGTACCGCCTTTTAAAGCCAGAGCGTTCGCGATTTCACTATGACTTATAAAATTCAAAATTGAAAACAGCCTCAAAACTTTTTCGCAGGTATTCTTATTAAAATTTGCTTCATTGGCTATTTTGTTAATTTCTTTGGCCGTATATTTAAACATCTAAATTCCCTCCCTTGTTAGATATATTTCTTAAATCACGATAAGTGTAGAGACCCCATGTTGGATCATATACAAGGTTGTCATCATCGTTCACTATTTTTCCGTGATTGGAAACTACCCCTTTAGACAAACATGATTCAAAGAATGAATCGCTGAGTTTTAAATCGCTCTTGTAGAAAGAAAGGACACATCCAACTTTGCGGTATAACACTTCCTTATGATACGCCCCGAGCATTTCCATTATCTTTGATTCATCTACAAAACGAACGAGGTCAAGACATTTTATGAGTTCTTCTATATCCATGACCTTACCGAGCATATTGATGGAATCGACAATCGTTCTTTCAAGGGATGTTATTTTGACATCTTGAATGGTATCGATTTGAATATCTATGTCATTCGCATAACAAATATATGAGTAGCCATTGTATTCAAATGGGGTGAACCTTTTATTGGATGATACCTGAATTTCGGAATAGATTTGGTTATAAAAGCCATAAAATTCAAAGGCGCTATGATAGGAAATGTAAGAGTTATCATTGATCCCTGATCCTATTTGAAATCTATTTGCATAGTCCTCACTTAATCCAACATCGTAGCAGGTATAAAGATTTTTCCTAATTTTATGAATATACCCGCTAACCACCATTGATTTTATGTATTTCTTCGTCGCTGGCAAATTTCCTATTATTTTCCTAGCATCATTGATAGTAAATGTGTTGAACTGAGACAATTCTTTGAAATATTTCATATTGTGCACCAACGATCATGATTGTATCACTAAATGGTATTTTTTACCAGCAAGTATACTAATTTTTACACTTAATAGAAACATTTACCATTATTACCAATATTACAAAAAATATATGTGAATTCCTGCGACGATGTTGTTTTTAAGCTAGTATGTATAAACTTTTCCGTTTTATAGATAAGCTTGCATGCTATTTCGCGTTCAGCTTGTGCGCCGAACGCATCTATCTCAGATTGCCCTATCCTATTCGTTCGATGATTTTTTCAGCAAACTCAAGGATGCTTGTTTTTTATAAATCTTCAACTGACTCAAGAATTCCGTTTACATCCGTATCACTGCTCATACGGAAATCGCCTCGTGGAGACAATGATACGCTACCGACTTTGACTCCATCTGGGAGACAACTCCGTTTAAATTGCTGCGAATAGAAACGGCGGATAAAGCGTTCATAACTCTTCTTAATCTCTTCCTTGCTCAATTCTTGATACGCCACCAAAGCGAGAGTGATGATCTTTCTAGATGAGAAGCCATACCGCAATGTATAGAACAAGAAGAAATCATTCAAATCGTATTTCCCAATTTTATCCTCTGTTTTTTGGGCAATCTTGTCGTTATGATTCGGGGTTAATTCTGGGCTAATCGGTGTCGCCACTACGCTTAATAAGACTTTTCTTAGCTCATCACTTGCCATCGTTTCCGCGTAGGTTTTCACAATATATTGGACAAGCGTCTTAGGAACGGAGGAATTAACGCCATACATCGACATGTGGTCGCCATTATACGTACACCATCCTAACGCTAATTCGCTTAAGTCTCCTGTCCCTACAACCAATCCGCCTTCACGATTGGCCTCGTCCATCAAAATCAACGTGCGGATTCTAGCTTGTGCGTTTTCGTAAGTCACATCGCTTTCGCCTTCGTAGCCTAAAGGATGATCAATGCTCTTTAAATGGGCTAGTAACGTATCGCGGATAGATATTTCTTTAGATGTAACCCCCAATCCCTTCATAAGAGAAAGCGCATTACGATAAGTTAAAGAAGTTGTGTTACCTTCTAAAGGCATGGTAATCGCGATAATTTCAATAGTAGGTACCAGCTTTTTCGCTTCGACTGCAACGAGTAAAGCAAGTGTGCTATCTAATCCGCCAGAAACGCCAATCACGAGTTTATGAATGCCGCTATTTTTCACGCGAGTAGCAAGCCCGTGCGCTTGAATCGAGAGAATTTCTAAGCAGCGTTCTTTTCGTTCCGCTTCGTTAGTAGGAACAAAAGGAAAACGCGAAACATGATAATCGGATTGAATCAAAACTAAGGCGTCTTTCGTTACATCACCGGTAAAAATAGTAGAGATAGAAAGAGGGATTCTTCGGTAATGATCATCTTCATTATTTAAAGTAGATTGATGGATGCGGTTATAGTCGATTTTATCCAAATCTAAAATCGTAGAAACAACATTTGGGGAGTCTGGGTAAATCGATTCAGCAAGTATGGTTCCATTTTCCGCGATGATGTTGTGCCCAGAGTAGACGAGGTCTTGGCTTGATTCGTCATCGCCGCTTGAGCAATATAAATACGCGCAATAGCAAGAGGAAGACTGCATCTTCACAAGATTTCGCCGGTATTCTTTTTTGCCAATCGTTTCATCGCTCGCGGAAAGATTCAAAATAATGTTTGCCCCATTAAGAGCCGCTTTGGTGCTAGGCTTATCCGCAACCCAAAGATCTTCGCAAATCTCCGCTCCAATTGTGGCGCCGCTATTTTTATCAACGAACAATAAATCCGTGCCAAAAGGAATGGGTTCTAAGCCGATTTCAATAAAATCGTTTTTAATACCCCTACCACTCGCAAACCACCTGGCTTCATAAAATTCGCCATAATTAGGGATATATGACTTAGGAATAACGCCGATTATGCGGCCGTTATTCATAAATACAGCGCAGTTATACAGGGAATTTCCTTTTTGTAAGGGGGCACCAACAACAAGTAGATTATCTTTCGTAACTTCTTTTAAATGAAGCAAAGAAGTAATCACGCCCGCCAATAATTCCTTTTGGAAGAAGAGGTCTTGGCAAGTATATCCCGTCAAAGAAAGTTCAGGCGTTAAAACGATCGCGGAATCAAGATGCTTTAAATATAGCTCCTCAATGTTTTTCGTGTTAAAAGCAACATTGGATAATTTGAGCTTAGGTGTGAACGAGCTCACTTTTAAAAAACGATTAAGCATTTCTTTTCTCCTTTAAAAATTGAAAAATCTCAATAGGTACCATGCTTTTGATTTCCGCTTCATTTTTCGAAAAATCTTTGCACAATTCTCTTACTTTGCTACTAGAAGCATCTTGAAAATCCTTTGGGGAATCCAAAACAAGGAAATGGTTTCTAAGTTCTTTTAACGTTTCGTTTTTTGCAAAAAGCGAATCAATGTCATCATGGTTTCTTCTTAGAATTACGAAGCCGAATTCGGAAGCGATTTCTTTTAGATACCACCACTTTGATAGAGTTTCATCATGTAGCCAATCGCTCCCCAAAAGAAGCTTCAATTCATAGCCTTCTTTTTGTAAATCTTTCATGGTTAAGTAGGTTCGCGGTTGCTCACAAGAGAGGAGCTCAATATCACTCACTTCCATAAAAGGCCTAGATGAAGCAAGTAGACGTAACATTGAAAGCCGTTCAAGTTCTGAAAAAGAAGATTCTTTCTTTTCGGTAGAAAGGATATATTTGCTTTTTGATGGCACAAAAATCACTTTGTCAAAATGTGTCTTTTGATAAGCGAATTCCGCTAGATAGATATGTGCTTTGGTTGGGGGGTTGAACGCTCCCCCATAAAACAATGCTTTCATGCCTATAGATTACCACCGTGGAGCTTTTGATACATCGCTTCTCGGCATTCATACACCTTTTCGGTCAAATCAACATAATGAACGTGAGGCATTTCTGGCCGCAATTCGCTTTCCCATACGCGATGCTCTAATTGTTCCTTAACGTATTCTTTCTTTTCTTGAATGGAAGGCAATTTCACCATTAATTTTCCTTTTTCGATATAGGGATATAAAAGCCTTTCCACTTTATAAAGATGGATAACCCGTTTTCGTTTAATATCATCTGGATCGAGATTATAAATGAGCAAATCCTTGCCTTCTTCAATCGTTTCATCGTCAAAAGCAATGACGTCACACTGTCCTTGATTATTTTCGTCATATACGCGATACGCCATGAGTTTACCAGGGATAATGGCTTTGCTAGCAGAGTCGCTGCACTTCATTTTAGGAAGATAATTTCCATCTTTATCTTTAATCGCGACTAATTTATAGACACCCCCGAACACAGGATCGGTGGCACTCGTGATTAAATTCTCACCTACCCCATAAGAATCAAAATGAGCGTCTTCGTAGATTTCCATGTTCGCCATCTTTTTCTCATCTAAGGAATTGCTCGCGATTAGTTTGATGTAATTCTTTCCTTTCGCGTCGAGGATTTTACGAATCCGTTTATAAGAACGGGCTAAGTCCCCTGAATCAATCCGGGCGCTTTTGACGCGTTTTGATGGATCAAAAGGGTATTTTTGAATCAATTCGTCGTCGATTTTGAGTAAATTCGGTAATCCCGATTCAAAGACGTTATAAGTGTCTAGTAGCAAAGCGACATTGTTTGGATAAGTATCCGCATACGCGCGGAAGGCGCTTAATTCATCTGGGAAGAATTCCACGAAAGAATGGGCGATTGTCCCCACGGCCTTAACATCTTCGCCGTATTTCATTTCCGCTAAACAGTTCGCCGTTGCAACGCATCCACCTAACACTGCGGCATACGCTCCATCATCGCCTGCGCTTTGCCCTTGGGCGCGCCTAGTCCCAAATTCCATCACGTTTCTTTTTGTGTGGGTCGCTAAACCGCTGATACGTGTGGCTTTTGTCGCAATAAGAGAATGGAAATTCATCGTTTGAAGAAGATAGGTTTCAATCAAAATTGCCCCGACCATATCGCATTCGATTCGTACCATCGGAACTTGTGGATAGCAAACCGTGCCTTCTTTTAAAGCATACATATCGCCTTTCCAATGGTAATCCTTCAAATAGGCTAAAAACGCATCACTCATTCCTTTGTGCTTTAGCCAAAGAAGATCGCGTTCCGTGAAGTGATAATTCAATAAAAACTTCGTGAGCTTATCTTGCCCGCATGAAATGGAATAGCCTAGATTATCTGGGTTCTTGCGGAAGAACATATCGAAAACCATGGTCGTATCTTTGTATCCATGTAAAAACAAACAATTCGCCATCGCAAATTCATAGAAATCCGTCACCATGGCAGGGTTATCGTAATCTTCATCAGGGATATACGGGGTAGCAATAATACTCATAGTTTTTTCCTCTACCATCAAACTATAGACGATAACGGATATATATCATAAATAAACCGCTACCAAACGATGAAAAATTACAATGGATTCAACTTCTTGATTCGCATAAAAGGAAATTAGTAGGCTTCGTGAAACGTGAAAGGAGGAAATTAAAACGATTAAGAAATGATTTTCCTTGCAATCTTGGCCTTCTTTTTCGAAAAGGCTACGCCATAGAAAAGAATAGGAGAGGCTTCGCGCAACGTTAGTTCTTCTTGATATTCGTTCTTTTCGATTTGTTCTAGGGCCTTTGCGGCATATTGTTCTAGTCGAGAGCTAGAAACATGCCCTTGGTAATTCTTTACCTCGATAACAATGCCTGGTTTCCCCTTCTTTTTCGGTGAAATCAAAATATCGCATCTCCCTTCCCCTTGTGGGGACTCGCTTTTAACGACGGCATCTTCAAAGAAAAGAGCGCTTAACGTTAAAAGCATGACTTGATAATTCTTTTCATTAGAAAAATCAAAATAAGAAAAGCTAGAAAGAAGAATCTTCTCTAAATAACTTTCGATTTTTTCCGTGTCGCCTTTTAAAAAGGCGTTGCGGAACAATAAGAGGTTTTCAAAAGAATCTTTTGCGGGGATATTGCGGACAATCTCTTCCTGAAAGACACTACCAACTTCTTTATTTGGAATTTTAACGGTGTAAATGCCGAATCCAAGATTTTCTTTGGTAGTCAAATGCCCAGAGCAAAGAAGCAAAGAAAGGAATGTTTTTCTTTCAGCAAGATTGTTTCGATAGTTAATCGAGAAATCAAGTCGATCAGTCACTTCTTCTTGGCTGCAAATCGATTTTAATAGTGATAGCGTTTCTTCATTAGCGGACGCGATTTCCTTTGCTAGTAAGCGGTTCTCACCTGTATTAACCCAATATGGCTTAACTTCGCCTTGGTTTTGAACAAAATTCAAGGTTGACCAAGGATTGTATATCTTTTTGTTTCCAAACAAATAACCGTCATACCATTCTTTCACAAGCTCTTTTTTGCTTGATAAAGAATACTCTTTTAAAAGCGTATCCACTTCTTCTTCCGTAAAACCAAAATATTCATCGAAAGAGTAATCAAGCGTTGAATTCACGATGACATTATTTAATCCAGAGAACATGGATTCTTTCGCGATTGCCATAATGCCGGTCAATATCGCTTTATGGATATAATCATTGCCTTTAAGCGCAGAAGAATAAAAGAGCCTGAAAAAAGAAATTGCATCGTCATAATAGTCATAATCAAAAGAAACTTGAATCGGTGAATCATATTCTCAATAAGGACAAGCGGGCGAACGTTTCGATGCTTATAGATAAGCTCCGTCAAGTATTTTAAAGTGAACGGATATTCTTCTTCCGCCAAAGTTTTATTAGCAACGGAGTGATATAGTTCTTTATCTCTACTTGAAAGATTGCCGCTATTCTCTAGTTCTAGAAAAGATTCATAAACCTTTCCCATCATCGTTTTAAAGTTAGAGAACATGCTTGAATAACTTTTCCCAACAACATCTTTTAAAGAAAGATGGATGACTGGCAAAGAAGATATTAATGAATGATATTCTTGAGAGGAAGCAATCTTTGTGTTTTGAAAGTATCGTTCCGCGTTAGCCACTTTTTCATTAAAAAAATGTATCAAGCATGGATAGGGCTAAGGTCTTACCAAATCTTCGGGGCGAATGAACAAAATCGTTGTCCCGATCGGTAAAGCAGAAATGCTTTTAATCATGTCTGTCTTATCAACGTAATAGCAATTTGTAATAACGTTAGGAAAGGAATCAATTCCTATAGGCATACTTTTTTCATGGTAAAAGTCTCAACTTTCTTCCCTAACTATACCAATTAAAGTATAGTGAAGTTCATGGAAGTTAATCTTCGCTAAAAAAGTTAATAGAAGTTAATGACTGCTAAAATGCACGATGATTTACCCTAAACTTAAGTTCATCGTTAAAGGTAAATAGGAGTTTTGAAAACGAAGCATATTAACAATTTTCATCTTCTTTTAGATAGCCATTCTCACATAATTTATCCAAATAAAAGGGCAAATAGTAAAAGGGCAACGTAAGAATCTTCTTCGTTTTGTCATATCCATATTGATTTGATGAAATTTTGATTGCCAAATCGTTCTTATTATGATTCCGAAATTCAACAAGCGATCCCAAAGAATCCCTTCCTTTTTTCACATCGATAGGGATAATCGCTCCCCCTTCATCAATAACAAATTCCATCTCATGGTTACGCTTCCCTTTCCAATAAAAAAGACCAATTCTTCTAGCGGAAAGTTCTATAGCGACATAATTTTCATAATAAACGCCTGACAAAGCATTATCCTTGTCTTTAAGAAAAGTTATCGCATTCAAACCGCTTTGATAAGTGAACATCCCCATGTCTGAAAGATATATTCGATAGAGGGAATCGTCTTCTTTCATTAAAGGGACTGTAATTTTTTCCTTTAAATTCCAAGACTCATAAACAACATTCGCGGTAGTGAGCCAGAAAAGCGGATTAATGACATCCCGGTTTTTCAATTTATCAATCGTTTGTGAAACTTTGAAATTTTTGTTCTCTTTATTCAGCTGTCTATAGATATCACGGTAAATAAGACGACTACGTATAGTGGATTCGGTAGAAGTTTGATAAAGAGACATATCGTCAAGATAATCGTCATAAATTTCTTTGATTTTCATCTCGACTTTCTTAAAAGCGCGAATCTTGTCTTCTTTGTTTTTTAGAAAAACATCACAAACTTCAGGCATTCCCCCAACAAAAAGATAAGTTCTAAAGTCATCCATCAGCTCTTCATGAATTTTTGCGTCGATTGGGGTTTTATCTTCAAAATGTTTTTTAATAAAGTCATACTTCCTTTTACTAAAATTGAGCAAAAATTCATCGAAAGTAAGGGGAAACACATAGAGCTGATTGATTTCCCCGACAGGAAACAAAAACCTTTTATTTGTTTTTTTGTTGTCACGATTAATTTTGATTCGAACCAAAGAACCACTGACAATAAGAGGGATATCGCGCCTCTTTTCACAAAATTGTTTCATCATTTTGATAATGGCAGGGCATTCCTGAGCTTCATCAAAGAAAAGGAGGTGATCCTGATTAGGAGTGAAGTCATAATGAAGTTCAATATATTCAAGTGTCTTATTCAAGTTGTCGTTCTTTGTAACGAAATCAACAAAATCATTGTCATCAGATAAATCGATTCTTAAGTATTTTCCTTTGAAATAGACTTTCGCAAATAGCTCTTCAATTAAGTAGGTTTTCCCCACTTGCCTTGCTCCCCATACCATAAGAGGTTTTCTATCTTCATCGTTCATCCACTCTAGTAAATTCGCTAAATATTTACGTTCCATAAGAATGTCTCCTTAGAATTAAAGCATCTTTTTGTAGTGACATTATACTACCAATTTACACCTTTTTGCACCTTTCAACGCATACCAATTTACACCTTTTTGCATAGTTTGTCAGATAGCGTTTTGCACCTTTTTGCAGTGTTTAAAAAACCATGAAAATAACAAAAAGATAGTATCCATCGACAAAATCAATAGAAAAACAACCTGAGAGGCATCTCTAATTTGATGAATTTATGTCGCCTAGACTTAAATTAAAAACTAGAAAGTTTTATTTGAGGAGATTTTCGTCATCAAAATAATCGATTTTCATCGCATGACGAACATCGCGAAGGGTGAGACTAGCCTTCTTTTCGGCTTTCTCACTGCCCTCTTTTAAAATCGCATAGACTTCATCTAAACGATTTTCCCAGATCTTCCGTCTTTCTCGAATTGGACGAAGTTCTTCTTGTAAGACGTTATTGAGGAATTTCTTAATGGTAACGTCCCCTAAGCCCCCACGACGATAATGAGCTTTTAATTCCTCGAGATTACGATATTCAGGTAAGAATTTAGCGAAGTATTCATCTTTGCAAAACGCGTCTAGATAAATAAAGACAGGGTTATTTTCCGTGTGCCCGGGATCGTCTTTCCTAAGATGAGTAGGATCAGTGAACATCGACATGACTTTCTTTTGAATCACAACTGGATCATCGGAAAGATAGATGCAGTTTCCTAATGATTTGCTCATCTTGGCCTTCCCATCAATTCCAGGGAGACGTTGGCATGCTTCATTAGAAGGAAGAACGATTTCTGGTTCCACGAGGGTATCGCCATAAACTTCATTAAATTTACGAACAATTTCTCTGCACTGCTCAATCATTGGAGATTGGTCTTCACCCGCGGGAACGGTTGTCGCGCGAAACGCCGTAATATCGGCCGCCTGACTAATTGGGTAGCAAAAGAAGCCTAACGGAATGCTCGATTCAAAATTCTTTTGTTGAATTTCCGCTTTGACGGTTGGATTACGCTGAACGCGAGAAACCGTGACGAGATTCATATAATAAAAGCTTAATTCGGTAAGTTCGGGAACCATGGATTGAATAAAGATGCAGCTCTTTTTTGGATCAATCCCGCAAGCAAGATAATCGAGAGCGACTTGCATAATATTCTGACGAACTTTCTCAGGGTGCTCAGCGTTATCCGTTAAGGCTTGAGCATCCGCGATCATGATATAAATTTCATCAAATTGCTGAGAGTTCTGCAGTTCAACGCGTCGTTTCAAAGAACCAACGTAATGCCCGACATGAAGCCTTCCAGTTGGGCGGTCACCCGTTAAAATTACTTTTTCATTCATTCGCATTGCCTCCTAATAAGAATTTCATTGCGTCAAAAAATAAGCGCGAGATTTCGCTACACAATATTTAAGCCAAGTTTGCTCCTTCTTTCTATAAGAAACCGCTTGAAAAGAAAGAATTCTTTCGTTTAAGAACAAATCGCTAACTCGAATGCGCAAAAAATTTTAAAGAAAATCCTAAGCGAATACTCGTTATTTTGATTAAAAATCCTTTTAAAACCCGCCTAGTTTACCAAAACATACTCAATATCTAAAAACTAACGTTGCATCTTTTGTTGTCTAATGTGCCAGCGTCAATACTAGAGCCATCGCTTAAAACAAGAATTAGGTGCCCGTTTTGGTCGAAGTGCTTAGAAACAATCGTGCGCTTGTCTATGCTTTCCTTTGATAAATCCACTTCGTCTAGGCGACCCGCCTCAATCCATTCCCAATAGGAAAGATTCCCGCCCTCTAAGCGATAAACCGAATACGTCTCGTATCCACTCGGCCTATTTGTGATAGGGCCATTTGAGCAACTTGTAGCGATTAATGAACCGAATAAGACGAAAGCTAGCAAATTCAAACCGCGCTTCTTCATAAAAACTCCTTCCTTAGGCATAAATATTCTTAAATGCGCAAGAAAACTATAAGGCCACAATCTTAATTATTAAAGTTGTTTCTTCGATATTCGCTATTGTTTTATCGTTTTTGAAAATGTTATTTATTCCTTTGCTACTTTAATGCCAAATTGAAATGCAATAAATATCTCTCATTCTTTTTTCGCCTCTTCCTACATCAACACCGTACGATTTCTCATCACAAAAAATGGTGCCAATCAATGATTTATATTAAATAAAGTATCTACTATTTAGTTCCTTTGGCTTTCTTTTTTATCAAAGCGATTTTTATGAATTCTATTAATGGTTATCTAGTAGGCAATTGGCTTATAAAAGTAATTAACGCCTTTTCTAGCTTCATTGATAAATGTAATCACGAAAAACAAAGGAGATTCAAAACAATAATTGTTTAGGAAATATCGGATGTTTTTTCCTGAAAAAATCATGTTTTTCTATTTCCTTAATTCCTAGTTTTTCGCTATAATTGGAGAAAGAAAACCGCCGCCATTATGAATCACTATAATTTAGCAATTGTAGAAGATGAAAAAGAGATGTTTGAAAAACTATCTAACGTTTTAAAAACCTATTTTTCAGGCAAGAAAGAATCCTTTTCCATTGACCATTTTGTTTCTGCGGAAGAATTCTTGCATAAGGCGAGCCCTTCACTCGATATTATTTTCATGGATATCGGGCTTCCTGGTATGAACGGGATGGATGCGATTCGAAAGCTTAGGCAAACTAATCCCAATGTCATCGTGATATTCGTCACCTATTTAGCGCAGTTTGCAATCGATGGGTATTCGGTCGGTGCATTCGATTATATTTTAAAGCCCTTTGACGATAATAATGTGTTTATGACACTAGACCGCGCCTTGAATCGACTAAATAAACACACCGAATGCATCTCGATTGGCAATAGCAATCGTTCCATTAGTCGGAAAATTCCTATCGAATCCATTAAATTCATCGAATCAGAGAACCACCGCCTTTCCTTTCATCTCACAAACGGTGTGCTTCGCGTGAATGGATCCATCAAAAAATTCGCCGAGGAATTAGAGAAATATTCTTTCGCTCTATGTTCAGTTTCTTATTTGGTCAATCTCAAATACATCACTGCGATTGAAGGTAATGAAGTTGAAGTCGGGAACGAAACCGTTTTTATTTCCCGCTCAAAGAAGAAAGACTTTCTCCAATCCGTGAATGAATACGTCGGAAAAGGAGGATAGTCATGTGGACTTCTGAACTTTTCTTCACCAAAATCGCTTTCGGAATTGAAACACTCATCGCCATGTATCTTCTTGGCGCTGAACTCCCAAAGAAAAAGAACTTCCTTTTAAGAATCGCTTTGTCTTTTCTATTCTGCATGACCCTTGTCGTTCTTTTTCCGATTTTCGACGTTATTTCTTATACATGGTGGTATTCCTCGTTCATGTATCTAAGCTTATTTTTGATTTGTCTAGCATCGCTATTTTTCATCTATAACGTCTCTTGGAAAAGAATCTTTCTAATCTCAGTTTACGCTTATACCGCCCAGCACTTAGCCTATCAGCTCTTCTTTTTAATCACGAAAGTATTCGATATTAAAGATGCGCTTTTCTTTAATTCGTATGGGAGCGCACCTGTCGAAGTGACAGATGCGAGTATGACCGCAATCCTCACCTCGATCCTTGTGATTTGCTATACTATCGTCTATAGCTTAGTCGCGATTATCTTTGCAAATAAGCTCAGTAAATCGAAAGCGGGCATTTCTAATTTCTATGTCACCATTGTCTCATTTTTAGTTTTACTCAGCGACGTCGTGATTAATTCCACGATTATTTACGACATGGAAGGCGTAAAATCCTCGATGCTTGCGAAGATGTGTGTTTATAACATCATCGCCTGCATCATGATTTTCTTTATCCTCTATCTCATCGTGAATAAAAAGGATTTAGAGGTTGATTTAGAAACATCGAACCAGCTACTTGCGATGGCGAAGAAGCAATATGAACAAAACAAAGAAAACGCCGACATCATCAATATCAAAGTTCATGATTTAAAACAGCAAATCCGAACGATGTGGAATAAACAAATCGTGAGTGAGAAAGTTTTAGCGAACTTAGAAAAGGAAGCGGAAATCTATGACTCGAAAGTGAAAACGGGAAATGCCGCTTTTGACCTTATCACCAGTGAGAAAACTCTCATTTGCCGAAAGGAGAACATCTCCTTAAAAGTGTTCGCGGATTGCTCGAAATTAGGATTCATGGAAGAGTCGGATATGTATTCGCTTTTCGGCAATGCGCTAGATAATGCAATCGAAGCGACAAAGAAAGTCACAGACCCTACTAAACGCTGCATCAATTTATATGTGAGAAATGTTTTGGGCAATAAAATAAGCGTCTCCGTCGAAAACTATTTCCAAGGCGCTTTGAAACTAGGTCCCAATGGCTTACCCATTACAAGCAAAAGCGACACGAATTACCATGGCTTTGGCATGAAATCGATGAAAATGATTATAGATTTATATGATGCGGAGATGAAATGCGTCGTAGAAAAAGATAAGTTCTTTCTTCTTTTCTTATTTGATGCGAATTTCAAAAAAGAGAACGTGAATCGCGCATAAACATTTATTCACCATCAAACGTTTGGATGAAAAAAGGAAACATATAGGGAGGAATCCGAATTCCTCTTTCGTCTTTATAGAGTGGCTTAGGATGAATGATGTAAGATTTCCCAATTCTTTTTCCGAACTTCTTTTTAAAAGCATCATAGGAAATTGTCGTGTAGTTCTTTGAAGATTTAACTTCAATAGGAAATACTTTGAGATTGGTCTTGCTTTGGTTAGAAAGCAAGAAATCAATTTCAATATCATTCCGATGTTTTTCGGGAGAATAATGCGTATAGAAATATAGTTTTTGAGATGAAGTTTTAATCATTTGTGCAATCGCATTTTCGTAAAGCATTCCTTTGTTTAAGGACAATTTATCATTCATGATAAGCTTATAAAGTTCCTTGGAAATGATTTCGTTTTCAGCAAAAGCATGGCTCACAAGTAAGCCTGTGTCACCCATATAGCACTTCACGGAAGCGTCATCTTCATTCAAAGCAAAACCCACGTTTGGGTCATTACATTTGTAACAAAGAGTGCAAATCATAGAATCGCCTAACCAAAATAGAGGCTCATCATACGTATCAAACTTGGTGTCTTTCTCGATTGAGCTTGTCTTTATTTTTTTATCGTGTTTGGATAAAAAACCGGGAATCTGATCGAAAATCGCGGCGACTTTAGAGCGATATTTTTTAGCGGATTTTTTGATATCGTCTTCGTATAAAGAAAGGATACTTCTTTTTGCTGTGTCCGCCGCATCAAAATCCCGATGATTTTCAAAATACGCAACTACGCTTTGTGGCATTCCGCCAACAAGCATATATTCCTTAAAAAGTCTCATCGCTTTTTTGTGAAATTCATCTTTTAATTTGACTTCCGTCTTTACGCATTCTTTGATGTAACCTAAAAGGATTTCTTCATTCGCTGCCCACAAGAATTCCTCAAAATCTAATGGATACATTTTGATTTTCTTCTCTTCAGAAGGAATTACGATATTCGCGACGTTTTCTTTAATGGAAATAAGGGATCCTGTTTCAATATAGTGGTATCTACCATCTTGAATTAAATACTTAATTGCTTCGCGGGCTCTTGGGAATTTTTGAACCTCATCAAAAATAAATAGCGTTTCGCCCGGATATAATTTCGTATTGTATTCTAACGAAAGATTCTGAAAAAATACGTCCAAATTATCGAGATTATCGAAAAAATTATCTTTTACATTCTTGCTTGCAACCGCAAAATCAATTAAGACATATGACTTATAGTATTTTTTCGCAAAACGCTCAGCAATTGTGGATTTCCCAATGCGTCTAGCCCCTTCAATCATTAAAGCGCATTTTTGACTGTCGTTTTCTTTCCATTGAACTAGTTGATCTAAAATTTTTCTTCTTAATTCCATGAAAATTCCTTTTTTATCTAACTTTTATGTTTAAAGCGCAAAGTAATTATATATGTTTTTACCTGGAAAGCGCAAAGTAATTTCCTTTAAAACCCTAGGTAAAGCGCAAAGTACCAAAAATGAGCTTTTATTCAAACAGCTAGCTTTTACCATTCGAATTATTTTTGATTCGGGAATATCATCTTTATACGCGTTCTAGAAAAAACGGAAGTAAATAAAATGGCAGATTCTAACAAAATAGCCGTTTTTCCATTGCTATCGCTCTTCCATTTTTTTAATTCATCATAGACTTTTCTTTTAAACATATCCAAACACCCTTGCCTATAGAATACATAAAAAACGCCATTTTCAATAACTCGTTTTTCCAAAATGACGCCATTTTTGGCAACTCTTTTTTTCTAAATGGACGCCATTTTCGTATACTCGTTGGATATTCTTAAACCAAAAATATCAAAGCAAAAAATGTAATTAATTCAGCATTTATCGGCACTTTTCTAATTAATTGATGGAAGAATTCTATTTTGCTTAACGCTACAAACGTCTATGACTATTCTAAAATTAGAAAAAGGCACTGATTTTAACACTCAGTTTGAGCATCAAATCGTCGTGCCTTTTATCATTAACAAATTTTACAAAGCTTAATCGAATATGGTTTGATCTAACGTCACTTCGTATAGGAATTGACCAGACCAGCCCCATTGAAGAACCGAGATGTAGAGCTTGTTGTTATAATTGACCATCGCTTGAACATTAATTTGTTTATTAGTGCCTGAGGCGTCAATTGTGCCATTAAGATGGAACTTTTCATCCTTAATGAAATTGCCGTTCCAATCATAAATATTGAAGCAAGCGCTATAATCGGCGTCTCGAGCGTAAAGCATATAAACGTAACCATTATCGCAAGTAAGCTGTGCGGTTTTGAAGTTATTGGTATTCGTATCGCCTTCTTCTTTGCTTGGGGTGTTAAGTGTGCCAACTTTAGAAGTCACTCGTCCGAATTCGTCAGCAAAATAAAGATTATTACCGCTATCCGCAATCGCGAATTTCTTATTCAAATCGTTATAAGTCACATAAGCGACTTTTGTGCCTGCTGGTAAGCCAGAGAAAGAGACAACGTCTTTATCCACTTGCTTTAGGGTTTCGGTATCGTAGAAAGTAATCGTGAAGCTTCTATTGTTAACCATACCGATATAGCCATCTTTCGAGAAAAGCGTGTTGGATTTGCTCCAATAATTGCCATCATCCCCGAGAGTTATTACATCCGAATTCGCAAGAATCGTCTTATTTTCCAAATCAAGCTTTGAAATAACGCCATATTGAGATCCGCCCGTAGAATAAGAAGCATAGATTTGGCCACCGACATTAATCGTGGAGTCGATGTTCTTAAAGCGTTCGTTATTCTCTCCCACTTTTAAGGTAGGGGCAATTCCATTATCTTGATTTAAGATCGTAGATATGTAATTAGCCGTTTTCCCTTCGTATTTTGCTTTTTCGGCATATCCACCAAGTGTAGAAGTATCGAACTTTTTAGCAAATTGTGGATTGACGGTGACTTTAAGCAAATTGAAGCCGCTTTGCCAGTTGTTTGTGACTAAATAGCAACTATTATCATTGAAAATATAATTGATTGCATGGCCAACCCCATCATTACCAATTGTAGCCATCGTCTCACTATTGGATGTGTATAAAAGATTTCCTTCGTAATCAAACACCCTAACATGATGAAGCGGATTGTCTCCATCCTTTCGAGTATTGACGATAATGTAATCACCATAAGAAGTGATACCGGCAGCCGAGAATTTGTTTTCTTGTGGGAGTTTGGTTTTCACTCCTTTGGTGTTAAATGCGCAATTTAATTCGTTGCCATTTTTATCAAAAAGCTTAACGTCTGATCCCCAAATCATAACCGCATAGATGCCATTTTCTTCATTATAAGTTACTTTAAATGGGGTCTTTTCGTTTATGGAAGAGAAAGAGATTTTTGTATCTAATCTCGTGAGCGTTTCTTTGTCATAAACGCTAGCGGTGTTAGCACCGATGTCTTTATAACAAACGTTCCCATCCTCGTTAAAGAAGATATTAAAGTATTCTTGATAACGTGGACCATCTGGATATTCAATGGCATCGCTTGCTCTTTCAATCTCAAAGGTTTCTTTGTTCACTTTCGTGATAGTGAGGGATTTCCCATCCCAACTTTTAGCTTGAAGCGCGTAATAATAGTCGTCATCTGCAATAACGCAGTATGTGTTTTTGTAAGCGTCTTTATATTGAATCGGCTTAGAAGTGATGCTGGTATAGTTAGCCTCGGCTTTTTCGTTATCCGTGACCTCTAAGTAATCCAAGAACCCGTAAGTTGGGGTAGTTCCATCACTTAAGAAGGCAAAATCTGCAACGCTGACATTACTAGCCTTCGCACCTTTCTTGGCGCTTAAGACTATCGAATTATTGCCTGCAATCAAGTTTAGATCCTTGATAAGGACATCCGTATAGGTTTTGCTCGCGATATCCTTATTGCTATCTTTCGTAAGCGCAGTTTTCGCGGAGGCATTAAGGAACTTAGCATGCCCGTTGACCTTCAGCTCAAACAATTCATTTAGCTTGAGTTCATTAGCGACATATTTCTCATCCGCAAGAGTTACATCGTTGTTGCTAACTTTTAGCTGCAAAGAACCCGCGATATAAGAATTAGAATTAACGTTAATGGAAATTGATTGATTGGTAGTGTTATCTGGGTCAAGTGCGAAACGAACAATGCTCGCGTTCCCACTAGAAACCGCCTTGCCTTGACTATTAAGAAGGTAGGTTTCTTCTGTAGAAGCGGTTACACCGGTTAACGCTGAAGCGTCTGAGAAATTGCATGGATTCTCTATATAAAGCGGGATATCCGTTGCGATATTGGTACCCTTCACTCGAATTGTGATGGTCTTATTATCACCACTACGACCAGTATATCCCGTGGTAGCGACTTCAAGGTTGTCTGCTTTCGATAAATACTTGTTCCCGGATTCGTATTTTCTAAGGATTTCCAAAGAAGAAATATCGGTTCCACTAATGTCAGCGCCATCGTTTAAGCGAGCCTTGCCGCGCGCTACTTCAATGGACAAAAGCCTTCCATCGTTGAAAGAGGCAGCACTAACGACAGTGATAGAAATGCTTCCTTTAACGGAAGAATCACTCTTCAAATGAATTTCGGCAGTGGTTTGCCCATTAGTTAAAGGAGTATCAAGCCCCTCAATATCATCTTCGGTGAGTGACACTTCGCTCTTGTCGTTATTAAGGCCGCTGATGACGATGCCGGTTTTGTCGAAAACGTCGCCTTCTTTGTAATAAGTTCGATAAGGATCGCTAATGACATTTATGCTAGCGATTGCTACAGGCGTAAGCGTTAAATCTAGGCTTGTCTCTTTGCCATTAAACGTGAATTTAATCGTGCCGCCCGTTAAATAGAAGTTTTCCGGAACTTCCATGTCGTATTGATCGTCATATATTTCTTCATCGACATTCGTTCCGCCTTTTGTATAATGAGCAGTCACGATGAAATCGTCCGCAACTGGTTTCGCCTTTTTGTTATTGAAATAACCAACGCCATCCTTAAGCTTGGCTTCGATGCTTACAAGCTGTAGCTCTTCTTCTGGGTTTTCCGTATTGGAACTATCGCCAGCTGAATCGCCACTAGAAGCATTCGAATCACTCTTATTCCCAATGATACCATTTCGATAAGAGGAATAAGAGGCATAAGCAGAAAGTGGAATAGAGGCTGCAGTGATTAACCCAGCGCACGACAAAGCGATGATGGTGATTAATTTTGCTTTATTCGTTTTCATATTAATTCTTTCCTTCACTATTTTGTCTTCTCTTTATTCGACGAATCTTTTTGCTTTTTATCGTTAGAACTTATGTTCTCTACCGTAGCGTTATTGGCGCTTTTCGCGCTTCTTTTTCTAAATAAATCCTCAACTTGGTTCCAATAAACGCATATCGCCCAAACCGCAATTCCAAAGCCGATCAAAACATCAAGGGCAAACATGGTTGGTTTCCACCAATTGAATCCTTCGATTTTCGCGCCTGGCTTCACTTGTTCGGTAATATCCGCGTTCGCATTGTAGTTCTTATTGGTATACATCGCGCGAAGCCAAGTATAAACAGTATGATGGACCGCTTCTCGCGTTTGATATTGGAGTCTAGGAGTGCTTGTTTCGGAATAATTGAAACCGAAGTTACCACTAGGATTAAGGTCGATACCCATACCCATATCACCACCCGCTCTTAACGCTTGGTCGATATACATAAACGATGAATTGGCGTCACCCGCATAGTCAGTCAAGATGGATCCTTTGAATCCCCATTCCGTTCTAGTGACGGCAGTGTTTAAGGCAATGCTTCCGCCGGTGTAGACGGCACCGAGTCGCCCATAAGTCGTCATAAGTCCAAGCGCATCCGCTTCTTGGATCGCCATTTGGAATGGCTTTAAATAAACTTCTCTTAATGCTTGTTCCGTGTTCCAGTTGAATAGTCTTTGTCTATGACTTTCAGTATCATTCATGACAAAGTGCTTCATGTAAGGATAGGTGCCAGTATTTTGAAGGCCCTTCATGGCACTAGTAGCCATCTTCGCGCTTAAAACAGCACATTCAGAATAGTATTCGAAGTTTCGATTGCCGATTGGGGTTCTATGAATGTTCATGCCAGGTCCCCAAGTACCCGCCATCGAAAGTTGCTGGCAATCCGCTCCATAAGATAAGCCAAAGGAATAAGCGAGTTCTTTTGACCAAGTTTGGGCTAAAGTAGTTGCAGAAGGGTAACCGACACCACGAGGAGCGGCTTTGGAATATCCTTTGATTTGAGCTGGGCCATCCGCTTCGGCATTGGCTGGCTTCCCAATGCTAGAAATAGCAGGGATGCCATATGTATCGCCGATAACGTCTTTTGCCTCCGCGATGGTCACTTGATTCAAGACGTCATTCCATAATGGGTCATTATAATTGGCGCCAAGTTTATAGCCCTCTTCGGTGACTTCTTGTTTGGAAGAGTCATAAACTTTATAAGAAGTATCTTTGCTTCCCCATTTCATTTCTGGGAACGTTAATGGGTTGCCGTCATAATCGGTTGTGGCATTATCCCAGGCATCCCCTTCTTCTTTGCTCCATTTAACGAATTTCTTAAGATTATCGCTCATGACGCGAGCTTCTGGCTTAGTGATAGAAAATGGGTCAACGAAATTTTTTCTAGAAATAAAGCTGATGTTTTGATCAGTGTCGCTGCCGTCAATAGAAGCCCCGTCAATCGCGTCTTCACCAGTGAAGCGGTTTTTCACTGTCGCGCCTGTGTGTTTATCCGTTTTAATGAGAATCGCTTTCTCAGGAGCACCACTATTGATGTCAAAACTAATCGCGCCGTCTACTAATTCTACGCCACTATTATTTTTGAATTCTTTCGCGTGATGAGAATCGGTTTGTAAGTGTAACTTGTAGTTTCCGTCTTCAAGTTCATAGCCCTTGAATCCGTTTTTATTGTTGTCATAGCAATCATAGGATGCAAAATCATTCACATCCATTTTGAGTTCGACTTGGATTTCGTCATTTGGCTCTAATTCAACCGTTTTTTCAAAATCCGCTAAAACCCTGGATGATTTTTCAATCGCCGTGTCTAAGTTTTGTGGGTTATATGGAGTTTCCACATAGCATTCAACGACTTCTTTTCCTTTAACGGTGCCAGTATTTTTAACCGTCACTTTCAAAGAAATTGAAGTGTTATCATCAATCGTGGTTGTCAATTTGCCATCTGAATCTAAATATGTAACGGAATCAAGCGTCCAATCAAAACTCGTGTAAGACATGCCGTAACCGAACGGGAATTGGACTACGCCGTCATATCCTTGGCCATATTCGTTATCGATATTGTTCCACACGCCCATCTCGTCTGCGGTTTCATACCATTTATATCCAACGTAGATTCCTTCCACATAATCCATGAAAGCGTTGGATGAAACATTCTTATCGGAATAGTCTTTTGGATCATTAGAATAAACACCATGATTATCATTTCCGACATACCAATAATTTGGATTGGATTTGAAATCATATACAGCGGTATCGGCAAGTTTTCCACTCGGAGAAATTTCTCCATAAATAACAGGTGGCAAACCCGTTGCGCCTCTAGTGCCAGTATAGCCAACTTGTAGACACGCTCCTAAAGAATCGACATCTTTTAGGAAGTTCATATTCATCACGCCACCATTATTAATAATGACGATAGATTTCTTGTAGTTACTAGCAACGTATTCAATGAGTTTTCGTTCATTTTCAGTGAGATACAAATCGCCAAATGACAAATCCCAAGTTGATTCTCTATAACGTCTCCCAACAACAACAATTCCAACATCAGAGAATTCTTTCGCGTCATTTAGAAGTTTCTCAGAATAGACTTTCCTATCATCGATGGAAGGCTCATTGTCTTTGCCTTCATAAACTTTAATTAAATCGCGGTTATAATTTACGCCTTTTCCATAATTAGAGAGCGCTTTTAAGAAATCGACGTTTTTCTTTTCGTCTCCGTCTTCCGGTTGCACTACGCCAGATCCACCGCCACCGTAATACCAATCGGCTGCCCTAACGCCAAACACATTAACTTTTCTTTCTTTGTCGTTACTTACATCTAAAGGTAATGTTTTCTTACCCGAAGTATCTTCTTTGTTCTTTAATAGAACCGATCCTTCACTAACAATCTGCTTAGATAAAGCTTGTCCTTTTTCTTGAGACTGCTTAATACTCTCGGCGTCTTTCAATGTAACAGGCGGGGTCAAAAGCGAATCAATCCTAGTTTGATAGGAAATCGCAATGTTGTTTCCGACGATTGCCGCTGACGCTAAAACAATCATCCCTGCCGCATTGAGAATGTTTGAAGTGAATTTTTTCATTTTCTTCCTTTCTTTCTTCTATGCGAAAAATGTTTATTTAAGCATATGGAAGCGGTTTCTTTTTCTTAATCGCGTTTTCTATTTTGCATATTTTTCTTCATAGTTGGTATATAAACCATCATCAAAATCATGCGTAATGAGTCGATTCAAAATGAAAAAATCCTTTGATTATTTCTTTACTTTATGAATATCCAGGCAAAACAGGGATAAAAAGGCGTATTTCTTAAATAGAGCATCAAAAATAGACGCTGGGTAAAGTGAACCAGTTTCTCTTGGCTTTGGTTACAAATAGAATTTCCTAGTCAAACTAAAAAAGCACGTCAATTAGACGTGCTTCGTGTAGAGACTTAATCTTCTAACAAATTAAGCGCAGGTGATGGTGAAAATTGCAATCGTAGCACCGCTACCGGATACATGAAATTTAGCCTCATTTTCCCCTGTTGGGCTTTCCCAAACACCGATTGCACTATCAGCACTAGAGGAATAAAGATTATTGTGATTAGTTTTATCATTACCACTATATGATTGCACGGAAAGTGGGCCACCATACGCAGATCCGACTGCAGTAAATTGAATGTCTATCTTTTTGATTTTCTTGCCATCGATATTCTTAATTACAAAGGTATTTGTAGACATAATTTTTAGGTATGGGGGATCATATGGCACATCTGCATTACTTACATAAAATAGGCAAACGCGCGAAAATGAAAAACTAAAGCCCTTGACATCTTCAACATCTAATTTGTTTTGACTGGTAATTGTGGTTCCCTCGGTTGGCACAATTAATTCCGTTGCCGTAATGGTTGTCTCGCCAGTCTCTTTAACCGCAAATTCAACCTTCACTGTATTCTTTAATCCAGCATTGAAAGACATCGCGGCAGTGATATCGGTTTCTGCTCCATCAATACCAACCAAAGTCACTTTATTGACTTTATAGCCAGTATTGGCGGCCACAGTTACATCAATCTTCTCGCCATAAGTAATTCCAGTAGTTTTAGATAGACTAGCGGTTCCGCCTTCTCCTGCTTCAACTGTCGCCGTAAGATCGGTTAATGTCTCGCCATTGTCGCTTAAAGAGAGGCTTACGCCTTTGCCATTATCTAAACCATCTTTTGCGTTTTTATAAGTAAGGGAATCCATGGTAACGGTTGTCGAGTATTTTGTATCTCTTCTTGTTACTACTTTTAGTCCTTTTTGAGCAATGAATGCCGTGTTCTTCGCCGTTAAAACGACGTTCTCGTTATATGCATTATCCACGCTATCGCCAATAACGAGGGCGGCAGAAGGGACTTCGTTTCCGTTTTTCCAGGTGCCAGCAAGATAGGTATTATCGGTTTTGACGCTTTCTGGGGACTTCTCTAGCCATGCGCCAGTAGTTGTTAAAACGGAATTCTCAATAGCCCAAGTGCCAGTACGAGCGATAACGGCTTGTCTATCGCCCATAAGCGATGAATTCTTAATGGTGACGCTTGATCCAGCCGTGTTGACATTGATAGCGGCGTTGTCTTTGTTATCCGATTTCGCGACTAACGTAGAATTATCAATCAAAATTCCGGCGTTATTTCCTTCGAGGTTATTGGTGCCAACGACAAATATCGCGTCTAGGTCAAAAGTCGAATTCAAAATCGACAAATCCGTTGAACTTGAGCAATAGATACCTGTGTAGATGCTTGTCTCTGTTTCTACTTTGACCCCATCAATCGTAAATTTCTTCGCGTTCGTGGCGTTGATGAAGTTATTCACGTTTTTCTCCGAATTGATCTTGACGGAGCCATTTTTAAGAGTGATTTTCTGAACGTTTTCCTTTTTATCGTTTTGGAGCGAATGGATGAATTCGTCGCCGGTAAAAGTAATTGTGTTTCCGCCCAAATCGATTGTGGTTTCAGTCTTAGCAAGGGGGAGCTTCTCAACGCTCATATCCTTATCAAAAGCATATTTGAAGTTATCAAGCCCCTTAACTTTGTTTTCGAAAGCCTCGTCTATGGTAGAGACCGGATAGCTATCCGTTACGATTAGTTTTGCCTTTAATCCACCATCGACCATCTCCACTGTCGCCTTGTTTTCCGTTAAAGCGACTTCTACGTCATTCACTAAGAACGACTTAACGTAATAGCCTTCATTCACGGTGACGGTGAATTCCACGTCTTCGCCCACTTTCGCTTTGGTTTTATTCGCGGTTACGGTTCCGTTTTCTACTGCCTCAATCGTGACAGCGAACTCACTTTCGATAGCAGAAGTATCGCTATTGCCTTGGGAGCCGCCAGCGGTAGAATCGGAAGAGTTATTCCCATCGCACCCAGTAAGGGCCAAAAAAGCCAAAGGAAGTAGAAGCAACATTGATTTTTTCTTGATGTTTTTCATAATTTCTCCTCTCGTTATACAAAAATTATTTATGCACATTTCCATTAATTTTCAAGTCTTATTCTTTAATATAAAATAATTAAATTCATAAAGATAAAAAAGTAAGCGCTTCCGATTAATATTTGTTACGATTTTAGGTGACTTAGACATCAAAAAACTCCCGCCAATCGCAGGAGGGAGTTATAACGGCTTATTAGTTCGTTTCGTGTTAGTCGATTTTAGAAAGGGTCATGCCGACGCTCGTGTCTTTCCCGAATTCGATTCTGACTTTGTAAGTCTTATTTTCAAACACATTTTCGCTTACTTTGTCGAATCCTTTCTTCAGAAGTTCACCTTTATAATAAAGATTGAAATAATATTCTGTACGATAAGTATTGTATAGGATAATGGAAGATGCTTCGCGGACGAATCTCCAATTTGTCACGGTGTCTTCGGTAAAGTAATACGGCAATAAATCCGCGAATTCTTTGCCAAATAGTTCAACAAGCTGATCGTAGATGCCTTCGTTTTCTTGCTCCCAATTTTCGGCCACAACCCACTTCTTGACCGAAGCAAGTTTCTCGGTTACATAAGTAGGGATTTCTAGATTCGAGGAATATTCAAACGTGAGTGTCGCATTCCTGGTCGCCATAGAGACGAAGGTATAATGAATTTCGCTGATTCTGCCGCTAGCGTCTAGTTTCATTACGAAGGTGCTAGGATCAAGATTCGACGTCTCTTTATTGCTGAGGAATGCTAGTTGATTAGAAATATCATCGACGCCGTCTCTGATTTTATAAGTCTTTCCTGTTTCATCGCTCGTATCTTTTTCGAAAACATCCGTGGATAAAGTGAAAGTCTTATCAAGCCAATGGTTCGCGATAGAATCATTTTTATCAGCGGTCGAGGTAGGAGCGATTGTGTCATTCTTTTTATTGATGTAGAAGCCGCTAACGCCATTCCCTGTCTCATAATAGCCCGAATATTCATGATCATCGGTATTAGGGTTACTAGTAGTTACCGCATACTTCATGTCTCTAAGGATGACACTACTTGTGAAATAATAATCCGTGTATTGTTGATATTTATCGCCGCCAAGCATGTCATCGATAAAATGGATTTTGACGTTATTATTCTTGTTTTTAAACGTATCAAAGGCAGTCTTTAGTTCACTATCGATACCTTGAATAGGCGTTAATGGCGTTTTGCTAGCAATAGTATCAGCAGTTTTAAACCCATCGATAGCGAAAATCATTTGGTAATAAGAGGAAGAATCGCTGCTACTAGCGATTAAGTCGGTTGTCGCTTCAATTGAGCTCACCTTCCCGTTTGCGCCAAGTGTGACATCAACTGTAGAGAAGCTATAGCTAGATAAATCGATTTGGCAATAAGGGAAAAGTAAGGTGTTAGCGTCCAATCCGAAATAGCGGTAAGTGTTATCGTTGATTTTGCGGAATTCTTTGCGTTTAAAGAAGTCTTTGGACTTTTTGACATAGGTGTCGAAGCTTTCGCTTGTCCAAGCGTCTTCCGCGACTTTATTGCGCCCATCAAGATACTTTTTGACCGCGTTGCCGTCTTTTCCGCGTGAATAGGTTGCTTCTTGTTTAGCGGAGGAAGAAGAAACAGTCGCCCGCAAATTGTTCTCGTCATAATCAACAACAATAGTGTTCGAAAGCGTTCTATTTGTCCCATCGTAAGTGCTAATGCGAGTCTCTGAATGCAAGGAAGAGGATAAAAGCATCTCGCTAGCGTCTTCGCTTAGCTCTTCCCCTAAGGAATAAGATGGGGCAAAGAACGCTTCAATCGTATCGTCCTTGGCGGTTCCAATATTAGAAATCACCCCTCTAGTGCCATCAATCTCTTTTAGTGCCCCGTTATCGTCGGTTTTTAATAAGCAAACGTGCAAGCCGTCTTCCTCAAAAAGGAAATCGACGCCGGAATAAGAGCCACTAGTATAAGCGCTTCCTCTTCCAACGGAGCAAGCAACAATATAAATCAAGGAATCGTTAGAAGAATATAATGCGCCTTCATCGCCGAAAGTTGCAAAATCGCTATTGCTAAAAACGTACCCCTCTTCGCCTAGAAGTTGGAAATAATCTAATTGATAAGGATTAAAATAAGGAACGCCTCTAGAATCTACAATCGGACGAACTACTTCCACTTCCCCTTTATCAGATACTTCGAAGCTATAGAGAATCTTATCGTCTTGATAGACGGATTTATCGACATTTTCAAGTTTTGCCGCGCCTATCTTTTGACTTTGATAATAGAGATAATTTTCCGTCAGAATATCTCTTTGAGCCACTTTATCAATCGCGTAATCGATTTGATAGTTTTTCTTTGCTTTGATTTCGTTTAATGTCGCTAAAACGTTCTCCGCGGTCGTTTCTTTTATCTCTTGATTCGTTGGAGTCGAGGAAGAGTCTTCACCCCCACAAGAGACTAATGGCAGGGTCGCTAATATAGTTAATAACAAATACGTTTTTTTCATTTCCGTTCTCCTTTAGAAAACAAAACTGCTTTCTGGAAAGCCATAAACCGTTTCATAGGTTAAAATGCCAGCTTCTTCATATTGGGTATTTTGATTCCAAATACTATTCCAGCCACTGACCATTGTGCCGGATGAGCTTTTAACCGCGGCAGGGACCCCTGCGCTTGTATAGCCAACATAAATGGTTAGCTTATTTGCATCGCACATACTGAAAATGTTATCTTTTATCGTCTTAACGCTGGTTGGCAAATATACGCCCTTAAGATTCATTGAACGCCCGAAAACGCCATAGTGAATGGTTTTAACAGAAGAGGGGACTTTGATGAATTCGGCTTGTGAGCCCGTGAACGCATTATCGAACAATTCCTCAACGGTATTAGGGATATAAGCGTTCGTCACACTTCTCCCATTAGGAGCCATATAGAGAATGGTTTTGTTTTTATTATAAAGGGAGCCAAACTCATCGCTAGAATAGAATTGGTTATTAGGATCAACAGCAATTCTTTCAATCGTGCGAGAGTTGAAAAACACATTAATATTACTAATCGATTTTAGATTGGCAGGGAAATGAATTCTTTTAAGGCTCGTTGTGCTCATAAAAGCGCCCTCCCCGATAGTTTCAACGGATTTAAAATCCAATTCCTCGAGGGATTCGCAATCGTCAAAGGCATTGTCGCCAACCTCTAGTAAAGAGCTTGGCAAATGGATATTTTTGAGTGATACGTCAGATCCAAAAGCACTTTCACCAATGCTGGTGACAGAATCAGGCACATAGATAGAAGTCAATTTCTTAAGCGAATTAAAAGCGCTTTTAGGAATAGAAGTGATTTTCGTATCACTTGGAAGATATAGATAAGTGAGGCTTTTCCAATAATTCAAAGCATTTTCAGGGAGAGAAGTCAAAGTGTTTGGCAAAGCGAAATGAGTCACATTGTCCAAAATATCGGTCCTACCGATTTTATTGAAGGAGGTAACTGGTTTTCCTTCGTGATAAGCAGGAATTCCAAAAGCAAGATTAGAGCCGTTGGTGATATAAGTCGTTATGCCATCTACGTTATAGCCACTTTTATCTTCATTGAGCGTATATTTCCAGCTATATTGCTGCGACCCTTCACCAAGCTTAACGAATTTGGCATATAGAGTCATGTCACTATAGGCGCTTGTAATAGGGAATGTCACTGGTCTAACAAAAGAAGAATCATAATAGAACCCGAAGAAAACAACGTCATTCGCGGCTGATTTATCCGTTAAATTGCTAAAAGGATCATAGACAATATTTTCAATCGTAGAACCTTTGGTTACATTCATTGCCTCTAACGGGGCGTAACTACCTGTATCAAAAGTGATTTTCACTTTCTTTGTTTCATCAAGCGGATTCACTTTGAGCTTGAATTCAGCGAATTTAGCGAAATTCTTGCTCGCGTACGCTTTCACGGTAATTTCTTCATCCGTTAACTTAATCGCTTCGATTGTCTTAGTTTTGGAGTCAAGGCGCAAGGCATCACTAGAAGAAGAAAGTTCAATGTTTTGATTTGCAGTAGATGGAGAAATTGCCGTTTCAATTTTAAGTTTTTGCCCCAAGGAAATGGCCTTAGGCGCATTCGTTAAAGAAATCGATTCCACAGGAATGAATTCGACCGTCAAAGTAAGAGGGTCGCTAGTCAAGTCGCCTTTAGAAACCGTAATATTGCTAGTCCCTGAAGTTAATGCTTTCGCGCGCCCTTCTTGCGTGACGGAGATAACGCTAGGATCAGACGATTCCCAAGTGATTCCATCCAAGGATAAGCCATTTTTAGAGGCACATTCTAGATTCAAAATGTCACCAACGCTTAAATTAGTAGAGCTAGGAGCGACAATAGAATATTCCTTTTCTTCAACCGTCGGCTGGCTTTGGCTTGTATCAGTGCCAGAGTCAGAGTCGGTGTTTGAACTGCTATTACTGCTATTTTCATCGCACCCCACTAGGCATAGAGCCATCAATCCACTTAATATCAATAATGATTTTTTCATGGCAATCTCCTTTTCGTTTTCCTCGCAACCTTTATTCTATAAAGGTGATTGATTATATCTTCCTAAAATGTTAATTTCACTAAATAATATAGCGATGGTGTACTACTCATCGCTATTAGATTTATCCCTGGTGTGATTGATAAACAAAACGCTATTCGTTTAAAACGCATATAAACGACGTTTCATGCTTAGAACTCGTTAGTGAAGTAAGACACAATCGCCTTAATCATTGCGGTAAACGTCTTCTAGCGTAAAGCGTTCCACATTAGGCCATTTTCCGATATATCCACTTCGAGAGAAGAAGCCAAGCTCTACATTCTTGATACCGCAATCCGCGACTTGTTTTCTTTCTTCTTCGTAAATTGAAGGATTTAACATAGAAGAAGTGAATTTGACTTCATAAAAGCAATAATGCTCGCCATTATAAGTTACGACATCAAATTGCCCGTTTTTTCGATTGATAGGATCATCGTAATAATATGTTCCAATTTGCTCCAAAGGCGGGTCGATTTTCCCTTTTAAGTTTTGCCGAATCAAGAATGCTTTCGCTACGCTTTCAAATTCTTTAGGGACATATATTTCTTCAAAATCTTTTGCGACATAACGGTCATAAAAAACATAAGGGTTCATGACAGAAAGGAACGATTTACGAGGCAATAAATATCGAAAATAGAACCGAGAAAGGCGGTCATCGACTTGATAAATGCTCTTTTTTTCGGATTCATCGTTAATTGGGTAAATCTTTCGAACGAGCCCTGCATTCGTGAGCTTTTTTAAGACATCCGCTAAAGCAGGAGAAGAAGAAACCCCCGATTGAGAAAGGATGTCATTGAATTTGCAAAACCCCTTCCCAATGGCAAGAAATGCCTCGTTAGCGTTGCACATTTTGCCTAATTCAATCCGAAGCGACGACTCCACTTCATTATGAAAGCGACCATCGTTAGAGAGCAAAAGATCAACGATATTCTCTTTGACGGATTTTCTATCATCGATGTAGCGGTTATAAAAAGGCACACCACCGAAAACAGAATAGATTCTAACTTTATCCTCGGAGGAAAAATTCGGATAAAACATTGAGGATTCTAAATAGTCCATTGGTAATACAGGCATTTCTCTCCCAAACCTTTTATACAAGGGAGAGCTTTCCCCCACTAATGCTTTCATGGTTTGCACAAACGATCCACAGACGATAAATTTCATATTTCCGCTCATCGCGTGTTTATCAATGACCTTTTGTAAAAGAGAATCGCATCCCTCTATCTTCTCACGGAGATAAGGATACTCATCTAATACTAAAATAATCGGCATGGTTTCCGCTTTTGCAAATAGATATTCAATCGCATCGAAAAAATGTGAAAATGCAGGGGTAGGAATATGAAACGCATCCCCAATCAATTCGCAAAACATAGAAAGGTTGGTTTCTTCAGAAGTATCCGTGCATTCAAAATATAACGACGGTATTGAACATCCTTCTAGCGACTTTTTAATCAGTTCGCTCTTGCCGATTCGTCTTCTCCCATATAGCAAAATCCCATCTTGCCCTTTTGAGAAATATAGTTCTTTTAGCTTGGCTAATTCACGTTCTCTTCCGATAAATGTCATAACTCGGTTTCCTCAGACTCGGTTTGTTCCGAGTTAATTTTAAGCAGCAAAGATTCTCTTGTCAAAATTATCAGCATGAAGTTGGGCCCACTGCCGTACCCCTAAAAGTAGAGGGAAGATTCACTAATAATCCTATGAAACGCAATTATGTTTTTTAATTTAATTAAAGAACTAGTATAATGACCTCCGCAATAAATAAAAGGGGGCTAGTTATGATGCTTGAAGTACGGCACTTAAAACGTGTCTATCGCGTGAAAAACGCAGAACCGGTTTACGCCTTGAATGACGTTTCTTTGAAATTCCCTGAAACAGGGCTTGTTTTTATCTTGGGTAAATCAGGTTCAGGAAAATCCACATTGCTCAATGTCATGGGTGGACTTGATAATGCAGATGATGGAGAAATCATCATCAACGGGAAATCGAGTAAAAGTTTCTCAAAAGGCGAGATGGATTCTTATCGAAACACTTACCTAGGATTTATTTTCCAAGAATATAACATTCTTTCCGACTTTACCGTAAAAGAGAATATCGCCTTGGCTTTGCAGCTCCAACACAAAAAAGCCACCGATGAAGAAGTGAATAAAATTCTTAGCGAAGTTGATTTGGCGGGTTATGGAAAACGGAAGCCAAACGAACTTTCTGGTGGTCAAAAACAAAGAGTCGCGATTGCTAGAGCCTTAGTCAAGGAACCTAAAATCATCTTTGGCGATGAGCCAACTGGCGCGCTTGATAGCAATACTGGCAAACAAGTCTTTGAGACGTTGAAAAAGCTATCGAAGACAAAACTCGTTGTTATTGTTTCTCATGACCGCGACTTTGCCGAACACTTTGGTGACCGCGTCATCGAATTAAAGGATGGAAAAGTCATTTCTGATATCAGCAAGACCTCCTTAGCGAGCGTAAAGCCAGCCGAAGGCGTGTCTCTTATTGGAGATAACATCATTCGCTTAAGCAAAAATAGGCCGCTTACCGCCGCTGACCTCCCTATTATCAATAACGCAATCACTAGAAGTGGCACCGATGTTTTCATCACCGCGGATAGTCACGTAAACGAAGCGATTTGCGAAGCGGCGAAAATCGATAAAGAGGGCAATCGCGAAGAATTCGTAAAAACTGATCCGAATAAAATCAAAGAGGGCAAAGGGACATTTAAGCCAATTAAGAGCAAATTCTCTTTATCTCACGCGTTCAAAATGGGTTCTAAATCCTTACGCGTTAAGCCGTTCCGTCTAGCGATGACGATCCTATTATCCACGATCGCTTTCTCACTATTCGGCGCGAGTTTGACTTTATCCATGTTTAGCGAGCAAAGTGCGCTTAAATCCACAATCGATAAAAATGAAATGTCTTCTTTCCCTGCTACGGTTTATGGAAAAAATGACGACGAGGGTTTGACTAACGAACGAATCAGCAAAATCGAAGAAACGGGCGTAAAGGTATATAAAGCTGAAAACAGCCGTGTTTCTCTTCCCGTCAAGCAAGAAAGAGATATGTTCCATGCCTTGAATCTCACATCCGCCCTTTCACTAGGCTCTAATGGGAACGATGTCTTGAATAATCTAGGCCTATCTTTGGAAGCGGGTGAACTCCCAAAAAATAATAACGAATGCGCAATATCTTTATTTGCTTATTATTCCTATGAGGATTTAGGACTATCTAATAGCAGCGTCACTACGACTAAAATTAGCTATAATGACGTCATTGGGACCTCATTAACTGCCACAAGCAACGATTATTCATCGATGGGTAGACAAGATAAGACCTACACCATTACTGGCATCATCAACACCAAATTGCCAGAACGTCTATTGTCTTATCGTTCTAATTCTTCAAACGTCACCTATGTCGATCCCAATTATCAAGAGCTAAATAATTTATCCAACGGATATAGTACCTCAATTCATACGACTTTATTCATTAAAGGCGAAGAAGGCCAGAAAGAAAGTGATATCACCATCTCTAGTCAACTCGTTAATGACAACGGGGATAGCAATAAGGGCTACTATAGCCTAGGCTATTTCCCTTCTCATCAAGAAAATGAATTCTATTTCGAAAAGAACAAAGCCACTTTATCCAAAGGCGAGGCTTTAGTCCCTCTATATGTTTTTGCTAACATCACGGATTCTAATTCGGTGGAAAGCCCAGAAGAAGGTAGTTTTGCTAATGCCTATCAAAAGATAAGCAGAGGCGAATATCAAGCGCAACGCGACTATATCGAAAAAATTTACACTGAAGCTTTATATAACAAATACAAAAATAGTGAAGGATTCCCAGATTACTACGGAGAAGACGAGGCAAGTAAAAAAGAGGCGCTTCGAAGTTTCCTATTCGATATCCAAACCGGGCGAAGCACGGAAGAATATCAGGGATTCCAAAAGGAATGGGTCAAAAAACAAAAAGAAATCTTAAGCGAGATCACTGAAACCATTTCTTTCCCCTCAATCACAGGAGAACTCCCAACCGGAGAAAGAAAGAACAACGGCTTAGAACCAAAAGAAGAATGGACGTTTAAGGCGGTTGGCATCGACCTCACACCTGTTGAATATTATTCCACCTACATAAGTATCTCCAAAATAGACGCAACCACAATCCGCGATGCAATGAGAAAGAACGGATATGGCGGCTACTCTAACGAAAATAGAGCTTGCTTTATTGGCTTTGGCAGCGATAAAAACGCGGTAAGCCGTTTCTTAGATCTTTACATGGCAAAGAAGAAAGTATTCGTCGACGCAAAGTCGTATGATGATATTCCTGATGGTGCTTGGCGAATGAATATACAAGATAGCGCTTTAAGTACCGTAGAGAGCACGGCGAGCATGATAACGGTGTTAACCCAAGTGTTCTTATATGTCGGCATCGCGATGGCGGTCTTTAGCATGCTCCTCTTCTATAACTTCATTTCCGTTTCCATCAACAACAAAAAACGCGAAATCGGGATTTTGCGTGCCGTTGGGGCAAAACGGAGCGATGTCTTCAAAATCTTCTATTCGGAAGCTTTCATCATCGCAGCAATCAATTTCATATTGTCCACCATCGCTGTGTTTGTCATGTCGTATGTGATAAACACCGAACTAGGAAAATCGGGCAATTTCAATTTTGACCTCATGTCGCCAAACATTCTAATTGTCTTGTGCCTACTAGGCATTTCTTTACTAGCAAGCGTGATTTCTGCATTCTTGCCAGTTACGAAAATCGCGAACAAAAAGCCAATCGATGCAATCCAAAACCGTTAAATCAATTCAAATTCGACTAATGTCCCCACTTCAAAAGTGGGGATTTTTTAATGGTTATTCATTCATTTAATCCGTTTTTGCGCGGATTTTCATCATAAAAACGATACAAATCGCCTATAATTAAAGAAAGAAAAAAGGATAGCTTTATGTTAGAAAAATTCATCGCAAAACAAATCAAAAAGCAAGAAAAGCAACTTGATGATTGGCTTAATTCACGCGGTGTCCCTAATGAAGAAAACCTTTTAAAAGAAGGCGTTATTCTTGTCGATAACATTGACTATTTTGGTGACAATAAAGCATGTCACAAAATGGAAGTTCTTAAGCCCATTAATCAAGAAATCAAAGGTGTTCTAATTAATATCCATGGTGGCGGATTGCTTCTTGGTAAGAAAGAAGAAAACCGTGCATCAAATGTCTTATTCGCAAAAGAAGGATTTATCGTATATAGCCTTAATTACCCTCTAGCCCCGGAAGCCAAATTTCAAGAAATCCTCCACTCCCTTATCGTTGGGATCAATAAGGTTAGCGAATTAGAAAATTCAAAAGAAATCATCCTTTTTGGTGATAGCGCGGGCGCTTATTTATCCCTTTATCTAGCCGCGATGAAAAGAAACCCTAAAATCGCTGAAGCGATGGGAAGTATTGGTTCCATCATTCCAGAAATTAAAGCGCTTGGGTTAATCAGCGGCATGTTTTATACGACACAGTTAGATTCTATTGGAATATTTTTACCAAAACTCGTCTATGGGGCTAACTATAAGAAAGCGTCTTTTTATCCTTGCCTAAATCCCGAAAATCCTGAGATTATCGCTTCTCTTCCACCTTGCTTTTTAGTCACAGGGAAAGGCGATTTCTTAAGACACTACAGTAGAAACTACGCGAAGGCGTTAACTAGCAATGAGAACGACAATATCTTTCTCGATATGGAAGGCAAAAAGAAGCTCCCCCACGCGTTTGTGTCTCTATTCCCTGAACTAGAAGAATCTAAAATTGCCATTAGTGAGATGGTGGGTTTCTTTCTTGTCAATTTAGCAAAATCTTAGAAAGTAGACGAATCGTTTTGCCTTAGCGTAGCTCGAACGTACCTTTGGATAAAGAATCCATAAAAGCAAAAACACAATAATAAGGAATTGTAAGGATTTTTCTTTCCTCATTAAAACCATATTTGTTATTAGAAATCTTTACAGCATAAGCAAATTTGTTATGCTCTTTAAACTTTTCTAGCGAGTTGAGTGTTCCCTTATTCTTTTTTACATCAACCGGAATAATATTGCCTTTATTTTGAAGGAGGAATTCAAATTCCGACTCCCCTTTTCCCTTCCAGTAAAATAGTTTCGATCCCGATTCAACAATTTCAGAAGCAACGTAATTTTCAAAAAATATGCCAGAAAGAGAGTTTCTCCCTTCTTCGGAAAGAAATGTCGTCGCCTCTACATCACTTTGATAAGAGAACATCCCGATATCAGACAAATAAAGCCGGAACAATGATTCGTTAGAATCGATCAACGGGGTTGTTACTTTTTCTTTCACTAATGAGGATTTATAAACTAGGAACGCTAAAGAGAGCCAATCAATAGGGCTTCTCATGTCCCTATTTTTTGATTTTTGTTCAATCAAAGAAGATTTGAAGTTTTTCGATTCTTTATTCAGCTCCGTATAGATATTCTCAAATATTTTTTTAGCCCGAACGACCGATTCTGGGCTAGCTTGATATAAATCCATATCAGCAAGATAGTTGTCATACAAATCCTTCAATATCTCCCTCGATTTTTGGAATGAATTTGTTTTTAAATAGGCATCGACCGCTTCAGGCATGCCCCCAGTAAGCAAATAATCATAGAAAATATCCATGGCTTTATTATGGGCGGGATCATCTAAAACCATCTTTTTATGAAAGGCATCAACAACGCGGTCGTATACGATTTTGTTCTTGTTCAGAAGAAACTCTCCAAAATTCATTGGGTAGATGGTGAGCTGGTTAATTTTGCCAATCGGAAAAAGGAATTTGTTTTTATCCCCTATCCCTCTTTTTCTATTTTCTCTTTGTATTTTTATTCTGACCATAGAGCCGGTGACGATAACCGGAATATCCCGGAATTCTTGGCAAAAATATTTCATTAAAGTTACAATCGGAAGGCATTCTTGGGCTTCATCAAAAATGAGTAAGGTATTTTTGTCAATATCAATCCCTCTATCTAGCGAGAGCCAATTTAGCACTTCTTTAGCATTCACGTGGCTTTCACAAAAATCGACAAAGCGATGTTCTTCTCTGCAATCAACATAGATATAACGATTTTTGAAATATCTCTCCGCGAAAAGATCCTTAATTAAATAGGATTTTCCAACTTGGCGCGCGCCCCAAACCATTAAAGGCTTTCTAAATGGGTCGCTAAGCCACTCCACTAATTTCGATAAATACTTTCTTTCCATACCAAACTCCAAACATAGTTTACAATTAATTGCACCTTTTAGCACTCTTTTTATGTTAATTAATTGCACCTTTTTGTATGTTTAGACACTAATTAATTGCACCTTTTGCGGTAACAAGAGTTTGTGTTTCAACTTCAATTTAACTATGGAGCAAGGGAAAAGAAGGGAAGGTCAGTGCTTTCGTCAAGATGACAGCTACCAAGGATAGAACGATGAGATTATTAACTAATTTTCATGAAGAAATTCAGCAAACACGGTGATTTATATTGCCTATTTGAGAACTTTGTGTTGATCAAAACAACCAGTCGAGCATGAATACCGGATAATAAATAATGCCTTCTTTCGTTTTGATATCCCCATCATACAAAATGATGCCTTGGTTGACCAAAGACTGGAATTTTTTCTTAAATTTGATTAATGAATCATGCGAGTAATCGTCTGATGATTTTGCTTCTATGGGAGTAATTTTTCCATTTTTTAAACACAGGAAATCAATTTTCATGATTGTCTTATATGTTTTCTTATCTCTTTTGATGTAATAGCAAACTTTGTTCCCTTTGTGACGTAATGCCTGCGCTACATAGTTTTCAATAAACATTCCTTCATTGATATGAAGTCTATCGAGTAAAAGCCGCTTATAGAACAATTCATCATGGACTGAATTTGAGTATGTTAGAGAATATAGCAAACCCGTATCAAGGAGATAGGCTTTAAATTCTATTGGATTCAGCGTTAATAAAGGAAGCGGCGATGGCTCGTTTACTGGGTAAGACAAAGTAACAATATCGGCATCGCTTAACCACTTCATGGGGGCACCATAATCCCTTTCTCGAGCGCTTTCGCCAATATGAGAATAATGAAAATGACTATCGTGGTGTGATAGTTCGCTTGGTATTAGTTCCAAAATAGATAAAGCGTAGTTTGAATTTACTCTTTTTTGCTTTGCCAAATCATCTTTATATAAGGAGATAATCGATTGCTTTTCTATTTCAGCTTCGCGAAAGTCTTTAGTTTGTAAATAAACGCGTATTGGTTTAGGCATCCCACCTACGATTAAATATTCCTTAAATTTGCGGTAAATATTTCTATACGCTGCGTTTAATGGCTTATTCTTTTTCGCACAGTCACTTAGTAGTTGAATCATTATTTCTTGCTTGTCGTTTTTCAAAAATTCAGAAAAACTAAGCGGATGAACTTCGATGGTATCCTCTTCGCTTGGCAATAAATAATTCTCTTCTTCATCGCTTGCTTTTACGATAGAGGCAAGCGAACCGGTTTCCAAAATATCATAACGGCCATCAAGGAGAAGCGTTTTTATGGCTTGTCTTGCTGGTTTAAACAATTGGATTTCATCTAAAATAATCAACGATTCTCCTGAATATAGCATTTTGCCATAGGCAACCATGATCTGATCATAAAAGTAATCAAGGTCGTCAAGAGAATCGAGAAAAAGATTTTTAATAGCAGTAGACGCTTTATCAAACGATATTTTTATAAAAGACCGATACTCTTTGTGGGCGAGTTCTAAAGCAAGGACGGACTTCCCAACTCTTCTTGCGCCTTTTAAGAAACAAGCAACATGTTTCCTCGCTCTGTTGGCTTTCCAAGAAAGTAGTTTTGAATAGCAGTCTCTTTCTAGATAAAAGCCACTTTCTAAGGCCAATTCGTATTCGTCTAATTCAGTAATCATGTGTCTTCATTCCTTATATTTCACAAAACTTCCATAATATTTTAGATATTATTTCACAGAACTTCCATCGTTTTGGCATGCTAATTTCACAAAACTTCCTTTTTGTGTGTGCGTTATGTAGTGATTAGGGAATAAAGTAGGTGGGAAGATTGGCCGCTTTTATTGTTGCCAAGTTCCGTTAGAACCATCGAGGCTAGTTAATTGTGATTGGCTTTTGAAAGCTGATTCAACGTATTTGCCGTTCGTTTTTTGCCATGATGTACTTCCAGAGGGAATGGAATTACGAAAGAATTCGGAGAATTTATCCATGAATTCCCCTCAAAACATTCCCCGATTTCCTCAAATATCCCCTCATCAATAAGGTTAAGCTTTTAATAACGTACATCTATTTTTGATATCTATGCTTTTTTGACTAATAGAATTAAAGCAGTGCTGATTTGCAAAGATATCATCATAAATTTAATTTTAATTGCACATATTTCGCCAAGAATATGCAATTAAAATCGGATTCAACCACCACATACTTTAAAATACGGCTATGACGTCGACCAATATTATTCCCTTTCCTATGTAATTTTGAATCATGTCGATGCCTATTATTCTTCTTTGGAAAAATCCTCAATCGGTTGGAACGAAGGGAATAACAACTACGAATATTTCGTCCATTTTATGCTTGAGTGCTTAAAAGAAGCATACAAGAAAACGACGTACATTATCGAGACTAATTCCATGCCAGGGCTTTCTTACGATAAAGTGCTTCGGGTCATTAATGATTCAAAAGAACCAATAACAAAATCGGAAATTGAGGAAGTTCTTGTTAGCCTATCAAGAACAACGATAGAAAAGTCGTTGCGAGAACTTTCAAGCAACCACAAAATCCAAATGATCCAAGGGGGCAAATACGCAAAATACTATAAAATTTGACTGTGTATTTGCCGATAAATACGAGTTTCTCATTCGTTAAACCAAGCAAAATTCCTTCATTACCCCTTTATCAAAAAAAGTAATATTTTGACTTGGAAATATGGATGATTTATTAGACTAATTTCTAGTAATCCAGCATGAAATCCTTGCGGGCTTTTGTGTTTGATCCTCTGCTTAATTGTTTTAGTATCTCCTAAAGGTTATTACATTATCAATTACGGAATTATTCATCGATTAACAAATAACATCCTTGCTAATTTTGTTAACTTTTAATACAATCCCCCCATGGATACATTATTTGATTTGTTACATAGGAAAAACGAATTGCCAAAAGGCAATGTCTATCAAAAAACAATTAAGAATAATGTCTATTTTTATCACCAATATCGGGAAAACGGAAAGAACTACTCCATTAAGTTAAATGAGGCGGAAGTTAATACAATCAAAAAACAAATAGAAGAGAGAAAAACAATTGAGAAAGACATAAAGCAATTACTAAGTAACGGAAATAAAGAGATTGGATTATCGACATTTGCCAAAGAATACACCGGTTATGTCATGTCAGGAAATAAAGTTACGGCAGAATTTAATAAAGGGGTGCTAGTTTCTTCGATTAATAAATTATGTCCGCTAGTCATAAAAAGAACAAAATCCATCACTGAATTTCTAAAAAGTAGGTCCATCGATAGCGGAAGAACAAATTCGAGATTACTAAGAAAGGTGCTAAACATAAACGTCAAAGACGATACGCTAGTGTCTTTATGCTCCTATGCCGCATCCATTAGCGATAATTACTGGTTTAAGCCAAAGCATAGCAAGCTAAAATACGAAGATATTTCATTTAATAACGACATCTTTTTTGATACAGCCTTAAAAGGAATTATAACCATTTATCCAAAAAGACTTATCTTAACGCCCGAATTAACTACAAACGGAAGCTATGAAAAAGGATGGAGAAATATCAATGGGGATTGGTGGCTATATAAAGTCGGATCAACGTTTGAAAGGTATTCGGAAGTGTTTTATTCGCGTCTATTTGAAAAATTGAATTTACCAACAGCCCATTACGAAATCGAGAGTAAGTACATAAGGACAAACAATTTCGCTAAAGGCGTCAATTTTGAGCCAATGGTGTCTTTAGTCGGAGACAATGAAGACATTGAATTTATTTATGAAACCCTGAATAAAATCAATCATAACATTGCCTTAGATTACCTAAGACTCATTGCTTTTGACGTTACTTTGAATAACATTGATAGGCATAACGAGAATTGCGGAATACTTAGGAATAGAAAAACCGGGGAGATAATCTCTCTAGCTCCTAATTACGATGATAACCTATGTTTGATCAGCAGGGCCACTGCTTTAATCGCTGACGAACAAGAAGGATTTTTAAATTTCTTCTTAAAAACAATAAGAAAATCAAAGAAAATCAAAAAGGGGTTAAAGGAAATTGAATTTCCTAAGATTAATTTAGATTTATTAGAGTCAATCCATCGTGAAATTAGTCTTGATATCGATATTGATTTCCAATCGGTTGGAAATTACATATTGTTTAGATATAGCGACATAATGAAAGAGATTAACAAATAACATCACCGCTAATTTTGTTAACTTGCTCTACCAAGAAAAGTGCTTTTCGGCTGATCCCGTTTTCGCAAGTGGACACAGGGCTAATTTTTGGCCATTTCTTGTCCGTTTTAGCAGCATCAATTCACGGAACTTCTTAATGCTTAGATGTTTCCGCAAAACTTCCGCATCTGGTATTTTTCCAATACTTTTTATCTTCGTTTTGGGTATTTTTCCAATAAATATTTGAGCATAAAAGGGCATTTTTCCAAAAATCGTCCTTTGGTAAACCGCACTACCATTGCTAAAAATCCGTAAAAGTATTTGTTTATAAAAGTTTTGCGGTTGGAATAAGAAAGAGGGTACGCATATGATTCGTAGAGATTTATTACTAGAGAAGCTTATCGATTATAAAGATAAAGACATCGCCAAGATTATCACCGGCATCAGAAGATGCGGAAAATCCTATCTTCTTTTCAGCATTTATTATCAATATCTTTTGAACCATGGGGTCGATAAAAACCATATTATTTTGATTAACCTTGAGTCGAAGAAAAACGAATCCTTAAGGAATTCTGACGCTCTATATAAATATGTGCAAAGTAATATCAAAGATGATGAGAAATACTACATTTTTATCGATGAAATTCAAACGATAGACGGCTTTGAAGATGTCGTTAATGGCATCAAAACGGATTTTAATTCGGATTTGTATATCACAGGATCGAATTCGAAGCTTTTGTCGAGCAACATCAACACAAAATTAAGGGGAAGAGGGATTGAAATCCCCGTATACCCTTTATCTTTTAAAGAATTTTACGAAAATCGTGGCGGAAACAAACAAAAGGCATTTAACGAATATATCCTCTATGGCGGGATGCCATATATCTCCACTTTAGAAAAAGACTATGAAAAAGTCGAATATCTAAAGATGCTAAACGAAACAATCGGCTTCAAAGATATCATCGAGAAAAACCACATACGCGATGAGGGGCTTTTCTCTTCCTTATTAGAACTTCTTTCTTCTCAAATAGGGTGTTCGGTTTCTCCAAACAAGATTGCAAACACTCTAAAATCAAATGGCCACAAAACGGTTGATAATGAGACAATCGCGAATTATCTCAAATACATTTGTGATTCGTTTTTGTTTTATAAAGCAACTCGCTTCGATTTAAAAGGAAAAGAGTATCTAAAAACGCTAAACAAGTATTTCGTATGCGATATGGGTTTACGAAACCAGAGAATTGGATTTCGGCAAATTGAAATGACGCATATTTTGGAAAACATTGTTTATTTAGAACTTATCCGAAGAAACTACATTGTGGATATCGGCAAAAACGCGTCCAAAGAAATCGACTTCGTGGCTAGAACGCACGATGACTTATATTACATTCAGGTTTCATTATCAATTGAAAATCCAAAAACGAAAGAACGAGAAATTTCCGCTTTCGGAGGGCTCGACGATGGGTATAAAAAGATTGTGATAACCATGGATAATAACCCACTGATTCGTTTGGAAAAAGGCTACAAAATGCTACATGTTTTCGATTTCTTGCTCAATGAGAGTGCTCTCAAAGAAATTTAGATGTTTTCAATACGCTCACTCAAGCGGAAGGGTTAGTAGAGTGCTTGCTTGTGTTCGTTCTTTGATGTTACGCTTCTTTTCTATTTGTCATATTTGTTTTGAACTTCCATTCTTTTTTGATCGCAATAAGAGAATATTTTTATCCAAGGGATTCCTAGCCCATGCTACCTCAAAGAAACAATCTTTTAAGAAAAACGAAGCTTTTTTTGCAAAATAGCGTATTGTTTTTTACTATATCGAAAAGAAGGGAGGGGCTGTGGACAAAAAACTGGACCGTTTTCACCATGATACCCCAATCTCGTTTTATCAATCTTAAATCGTAGAAAAATACTTACGATGTTCATATATTCAACAAAACATACCGCTTTTACGATGATAATGCGTTATCTTCATGAACAAGAAACGCTTAAATTAGTTCTCGTGCCCTCGATATATTTTCCTTAATAGATTTAAGTTGTCTAAAGATAAATTAATATTTTTTGCCTCGATGATTCTAGCCACCACAGCTTCATTATCAAGGGAGTGGTATGCTTCATACATCGCATATAGTTCATCTGGCTTCACGAATTCGTAAACACGCTTTTCACTAATACCTCTTGTGTAAGCAAAATATTTCATGATGTAACCAATCCAAGCCATCACAAAAGAAGGATAGATTTCCTTTCCTCTCTTTAGATTTTTTTCTTTCTTCAAAATCTCATACGCTTCAGGAACGCCAATAGAAGAAAACATAAATTCTTCTTTGTCTAATTGTTCTACTAAAGAAGAATAAACGAACGCTTTGATAAACACTTTCGATGAACCGTCTTTTCTTTCGGTTTGATAAGCAAAAAGCCGAGAAACATATTCGCAGAGAAACTTGCCTATTGAATCAAATTTTTTCATGAAACAACTCCTCAATGTATTTTCCTTTGGCGGCGTATTTGCGCTTAGCTAACTTCACTTTGTTCTTGCCAATTTCTGATTCTTCCAATTTTCTATTTTTGATCGCTTCTTTTTCCTCTTCGCAAAAATAGAGCCGCTCTTTTATCTTTAGTTTGTGCTTTAAGACATCATCGCTTAAGAAAGCATATTGTTTCCCTAGATGGTTAGCGTCTAGCGCCATTAGGCACTGCAAATCCGTAATAGTTCCTTCGATGAATTCGCCTAAAATAGAGTACATTGTGTTATCCGCGATTGGAGCAGCAATTACGTCTATCCCCTTTAGTTCTCCTAAAAGTTTTTGCAAGAAAGAGGAGCTTTTATATTCCTAGTTGCCCTCTAAAATAAGCTACGAGGATCATCCATTTTCTAGAAACCGAAAACGTTTTGATTTTAGTACCGTTTGTATTGAAATTTCCTACATAAATGGAGGGATTTATGATAACTAGCTACAAATGATTCAGATTGAAAAGGGCTTCCCCCATATAAAAACCAGACCCAAAATCTTTTTTCTCGCCACTAAAAGAGATAGAAGGCTCTCCAATCAATTCTTCTTTTGCGCCATGAAAAAGAATAACGTGATCCTCTTTTTTATCGGATCGATAAAGCTCTTCTTTCAAACGATTTAAGCGAATACCATTTTTATAAATCACGTTATAAAAGTTCTTAAGATTCAAGATAGAAGGCTCGCTAATTCCATTTCTCCAGCGATTTAGCGTCAGTCTACTAACAACTAAAAAATTCGCTAGAGTTTCATCACTAGCATCAAGCAATGTTTTAACATATTCCAAATCTTTGATATATTCAAATTGCGTTGTAACATTTCCCTGTTTTTGTTTGTAACACTTGTTACATTGTATTTTAAAAAGTCTTTTCTTTTACTTCTTATTTCCTAAAACGTGGCACTTATAATAACGAATGATTGAGGTCATCGAAATGTATTGACTTCTCTTTTTGGTTTTTTGTCTCTTCTTTCATAGATAGAAAATCAAAACAAATAGCCCTCTTTTGCGTCTTTTTCGCCAAATTAAGCAAGATATCCATTCTCAATTAAGACCTTCGTTTAATGTAGGGAAAGAAACGGGATTAAGTCAATGGTTTTAGAAAAAGAAAAGAAGCCATAGCTCACTGCTATAGCTTCTTTATCCGCCGCATTATTCGTTTGGCGTTTCTTGCTTTGCTTTCTTCTTATCTTGATATTCTAGGAAGAATTTCACTCCGACTGTAATAACTAATCCAGCGGCAATCACATAAAGAGAAGATGTGAGAACATAATTAATCCAGATCTTCCAAGGTGCGATACTACGTGTTGATTTTGCTCCAGGTGCAATCCCATTATAGGCACCAGAATTCACAACCGCATAAGAGATGTTCTTTACGGCGTCTTGGATACGGTGCAAAGCTGTGATTGACGAAGAATCCGTAAGCAGGGCGTCTAAACTCTTACTCGTTGCAGCAAGATAGAAATCGTTCCCGCTACGAATCATCGCATCAATGCTTACTTGTGGGGCGTAGTCGGTAATGACCATTCCTTCAAAGCCCCATTCTCCTCTTAATGCGCCTTCTAATAAGTACCAGTTATTGGAACACATGACTGGACCAATGGAATTAAAAGCAGTCATGACACCATTGCATGCTCTAATCTTCTTGCTCGTTAATTCTCCATTCGTAGGATCGATGTATTTAAGATTTTGACGCGCATATTTTGTGGCAATTTCGAATGGTTTAAGGTAAGTTTCGCGAATGGTTTGCTCTGTCGCCCAAGTCATAATCATATCCATACGATTACTTTCTTGTTCGTTCATCGCGAAGTGTTTCATGAAGGTATAAATACCACCATCGGAAGCGCCGCTGATAAGATTCATGCCGACAATTCCGGTGACAAATGGATCTTCAGAGACATATTCGGCGTTTCTACCACCGAATTGGGAACGATGTAAATTAAGTCCTGGAGCGTATAAACCTTGAACGTCATTGGCTAAGCCTTCTTGCCCAAAGTGATAGCCCATTTCATAAGCGAGTCTAGGATTGAAGGTCGCCGCGAGTAAGGCTTGCGAGGTATAGGTGGCCCAAGAATAATCCTTTTTGCTTCCAAACGTAGAGAAACCCATCGGCCCATCAAAGTCCTGAACCTGGAATTTGCCAATCGCATCAAGCTTATCGGATTGATAAGCGCCATACCCGATTAGTTTGCCTAATTGGGCGCGATCGCGGTCGTTACGGAATGAGATTTGACGAATTAAATCGTTCCAGCTTGGATCGTTATAATCGACACCGCGGTAGGAAGATAAATCCAAACCTTTTTGTTCCACTTTAAATGGCTCGATGTTTCTCACTTTTGAATCTTGACCATTACCTAAAACAGGGTGATTGATTGGATCAAAATTGCCCTTCTTATACGAATCAAATTCTTTCTTAAATTCGTCCGCGAGAGTTTTGTCCGCTTCTGTAGGAACGGTTGGGAAGCTTCCTTTAAAATCAGCGCGAGTGAATTGGGTAATATGACTTTGATTCATGAAAGCGGTAGAAGACTCAAATAGATTGGTTGCCGCGACAAATTTATCGCCTTTTTTGGGTTGGTCTGTCGGATTACCGTCTTTATCTAATTTCGCTTGTCCGGCTTTTTCCGATTCTCTTGGGTTTTTGTTATCGTAAAAAATGTCTTCTAAATTATTCCACGTATAAGTTTCATAATTATCGTGTGCGTTTTTCCCTAGATAAATATCGTATTCCCCTTTGGACAAATAGTAACAGCCTCTCGTGCCGTCTTTATTGTCTCTATTAGAGTAATAAGAAGACATATCATCGACATTGAACGTCAAGGTAAGCTCTTGAGACTCTCCTGGCTCAATGACTTCGGTTTTGTCATAAGCAATGAGGTTTTTCGCGGATTTTTCAATTTTATTGGCTTTATCGAAATCCGTATATGGGGCCCCATAATAGATTTGAACAGCATCTCTACCTGCTTTTTCGCCCGTATTTTCGACCTTAACTTTTAAAGTTACTTTATTCCCTTCAATTTGCTTATCCACGAAGCTTTGATTGAATGTTGTATAAGATAAGCCGTGCCCAAAAGGATATTGGACTTGTTCGTCGTAATTAAAGCCCTCGTAATTCCCGTTAAGCGCCTCCGCATAAGCGGTCTCGTAATACTTATAGCCAACGTAAATCCCTTCTTCATATTCAACGTAAGTGCCAGGAGTCACGTTATCGGTCGTGGTGACATTGTTATAGTACATTAATTCAATGTTCCCGACTGTTGCATAAGTGCCACTATTGAAACTGAAATTCTGGTTTGCAGGATCAGCAAGGAAATCTTTTGACCAAGTGTCCACGGTTCTACCAGATGGATTAACTTCTCCAGACATGATTTTCCCTATCATTTCGGCACCGCCACTACCTTCTTGCGGCATCCAAATAATCGCATCGCATAAAGCGGCAATATCATCGGTGATTTCAAAAGCATTAACGCTATTGATGACCAAAATCGTTTTCTTGGCGTTTGCTTTCGAAACGCGTAAGCAATCAAGCTCGCCGTTCGTCAAAGAAAGCGTATGTCTAGTGCCATCGCTAAAGGCATCCATCTTTAAGTCAGCACCTTCTCCTGACCTTCTAGCCACAACCATAACGCCGATTGTGTTATTGAAAGAAGATTCTTTGCCTTCATAAGCGCCGCTCACAGGCGTCCATAAATAACGGTACCAGTTATTAACAGCCTTCACCTTCATTGGCTCGGTGCCGGCTTTTTCTACCATTTCTTCCGTACGAATGCTTTTCGTAATGTTATCGATTTCACTATTGATGTGGAACGTATCCGCTAAAGATTCGGCAAAGCTTTTGGTTTTCACTTCCGAATTATTCCAGTTCGCAGAGCCCCCGACGCTATCGGTATGGTAATAGTTATAGCCTAAAGGGCTAATCGTTTCGTCTTTTGATAGAGGTAGGCAATTATCGTTTTTTAATAAAGTAATGCCTTGCTCGGCGATCTTTTTGGTATGCTCAACGCTTTTTGCAGTCGCATCAGCGTCCTTCTCTTTGTTGTAATAATTAGCTTTGGAAGAATCACCACCAATCGTAGTGAGCTTCCCTGAACCAAATACCGTATCCAATGTTCCTTCATAGGTATTTGATAGAATCGGTACGGCGATGGCCGCGGCCAAAGTGACAGCGCTGATTGGCAACAAAATCGCCGCAAGAGTCGTCGCTTTCATCTTTTTCTTTGGTTTATTATCTTTTTTCATTGTTTTATTTTTCCTTATTTAGAAATTTTCATCGTAATGCTCTTCCAGTTGCCACATGCAACGCCGCCAACAGAATATGCGCCATGTGCTTGACCGCCATCTTTAAAGGTGAGTCGAATGGTGTTTTTGCCCTTCTTTAGAGTAACTGTACCAATTACGATTTCTTCGAACTGCTCGGTGGCGACATACGTACCAAGCCCCCAAGAATCCCATTTGTCATTAGCTTTGACATTTCCGCTCTCATCGAGTCTACCAAATCTCTTATTTGCTAAATCTTCGTCGTTACTAGTGACATCGTGACCAGAAGCAATAGCGTTTGGATTCACGGTGGAATCGGTGGTAACTCCCCCAACGGTATTCGTTAAGTCGAGTGACTTTGCTAATTCCAAGTCGTTAGAACCAACAATGCAACCACCACCATAGTAGCCTTCAAATGGTGCATTGCTTTCAGTAAATGATTCATTCATCTTGAAAGCGTTAGTTGCGATTTCGCCACGAATTTCCACGGAAACATTATCGCTAGGGCTATCGATTTCCATTTCGAAATAGGAACCAATGGTCACTTTTTCTAGATAACTTCCGACATCTAATCGCCCATTTGCCTTTTGGGCGTGATTATCTGTTGTTTCATTTTCGCCTTTAACGTATTTCACTTTCCCGTAGTTATAAATGTTGCTTGTTCCATCTACCTCTTGCCCCAAGTTAGTTGTAAGAGTATCCGTGACGATAATCGGAGCACTAAATTCCGTCTCTTTATAACGGAGTTTCACTTCCGTTTGGCCGATATCTAAAGTGGTATCAGCATCGACGATCGTTACATCGCTATTATCAATGCCTTCTAAATAGCCGTCATTGTATTCTACGGAGAAGGAATACCCGTCTAGTGAGAATTTTTCGCCGAAGAGGAAGGAATTTGCTTTCGATGTTGTAACGATAGCTTTTGGGGTTCTAGTAATGGTTTCGTCTAATAAATAGAAATCAATCGAAGCCCAGTTGCCATTCCCACTTATACCTTCGCTCACCCAATCATGAGGGAAGGAAATCTCAATATTATTGGTCCCTTCAGTTAAATCAACTTCAGCAATTTTAACCTTTTCAAATTGTTCGCAAGTCCAATAATAAGAGGCAAACCAAGGGTCTTTTATGTAATTAGCATCAGCAGAAGCCATATCGGTGTCTTTTGTGATTGCTTTCCCTTTCACGATAATGTCGCTAAGAGCGGTTTCAGTGCCGTTATTGGTAACCTTAATCCTATCTTTTAGATTGATGTCGTTAGAGAAACGAGCTCCCCCACCGGCAATTTCAGGTTTTAAGTCCGTTAAGCTTTGCCATACAAAATGATCGGAAGCGACATCTGCGTAAAGAGCAAGTTTCCCCCTAAGGTTATTGCCATTATTGTACGTAAAGTTGAAAGAATCGCCTTTGCTTAAACCACTAACATAAGATTTTTTAGATCCAGCGAAAGCAACTTTTTTCTTTGCTTGGCTGTTTTCAACTTTGTCTAAAGTTACCGCACTATTATCTTCGCCAACTTCAGAATGGAGACTAGTCGAAACTTCTACTGGAACATCGACTGAAGCGCCTTTGTAATTAAGAGTGACGCTAGTTTGCGATAATCCTAATGTTTCATTTAAGGCAATATCGTTAGGATTAACTTCTTCCATGACGCCATTTTCATCACTAGCGAGAACTTCAAGCGCGCTCTTATCGTACTTATCGCCATAAATATAGTTGTTCTTCGATTTTAGAACCTGTAACGAAGTTGGATGATAGGCTTCGTTTTCACCAACATAGTCGAGTTCGATATAATCCCAGTTGCCACACGCAATTTGTTTATAAGCCCAAGGGCAAGTCATATCGGTTCCATGAAGATTCAATGTAATTGCGTTTTCACCAACTTCAAGCGGCACAACACCTAGCCACCTTCTTTCAAAATTGTGGGTAGCGGCGTAAAGAGGGGAATACCAATTGTTGAAGGACTTTGATTCAACATAAGGTTTCATGATGTCTTTGGTAAGGGCGGTTTCCGCAATGCTAGCGTATTTTTTTGCGTCGACAACGTTTTCGTTATTTTTGATGGTAACGATGCTTTGTAAATCTAAAGCCTGAGATCCAGAGATAGGACCATTTTTGTCGTTTCCATAATCAAGTGGGTATTCACCACTCCACATGATGGAATTAGAAGCAACGCTAGCGTAAATATGGATGAAACCCTTCTCTGAAGCGGTGTAATTAAATTCAAAACGCGAACCATCAGAAACGCTATCGAGGCATTCTTCTTCATCCGAAAAATTCACATTTTGAATGCCATTAGGAGTCGCAGCGTAGGTGTCGATTGTGTTAACTTCATTATCGTCACTATTTGGATCAACTTCTCCGCCTTTATGGTTCAACGTATGTTCAGGCTCGACATATTTCACCGGGGCCTTATCCATCTTTTCGCATTGAGAAATGAGCTTCTTCCCGACATTGATGTTCCAAGTTGTTTTGTATTCTTTGCCGGTTTTATTCCCCTTCCAAGTAAAGGTAAGGGTTTTGTCTTCTTCCGTTAAAGGGCGAGCTGGTTCAACCGTAAGTTCACTCGACTTTACTTTGACCTCATCCCCTCCATCATACCCTAAGCCGCCGAAATCATTCACGGAAGGGGTTTCGCCGATTAGATAGTCTTTTCGGCAAGTTTGGTCGACTTGGAACCCAAGTCCATACCATTCACCATCTCCATTGATTTCAGTGCCACCTGCTACTTGGCAAGAGGCCAAAAGACCAACGAAGAGCAAAGGAGAAAGTAGTAAGCAAATCTTTCTTTTTTTCTTCATACAAAGAGAATTCCTTTCTTTTTTATGCATGTAAGTGGTTACATTCTATAAAAATAAGAAAAAATATTTTGTCGATTTCCTTGCTTTGCTATTGAGATGACTTAGTTTGTTCTTTTCTAAGCGGGAATAGCATTGTTAAAGAAAAATGATTATTTTCTAACTTAAAAGAGCATAGGCCGTTATATTTTTCGATCATGTATCGAATCGATTTTGTGCCATAGCCATGGTAGCGAGTGTCGCCATCGGTTTGGGGCAAGCCGTCTACAAAAGTAAGAGGGGATGAACAATAGTTCTCAATTTTGCATAGTAAGCAATTCCCCCGATATTGGGCATTAATAAAAATAATTCGTTTATCCGCTTCTTCTTTTAAAACGGCTTTAATCGCGTTATCCAACGCGTTTTCAAATAAGGTGTATAAATCCGTATCATCGATAAAAGAGAATTTGTCTCCTTGAATAATCATCGATAACTGGATCTTTTCTTTTTGGCAAATCATCGATTTTTCGTGAATCACCATATCAATGATGGGGCTACCACTAGAAATAGAATTATCATAGATATCCACTTGCTTTTTAATATCGTCGAGTTTCTTCCTTTCTTCTTCTAGTTGCGCACTATTCTTCAAAGACTCGATTTGATGTTTTAAGTCATGGCATTTGATATTAATCAGCTCATTCATTCTTTTGGATTGATTGAACTTGTCTTGCTGAAACGAGATGACTTTTTCTAGCGTTTCCTTATCGTCTTTCAGTTTTTTAGAACGGAAGATGTTGAACTGAATGCAAAGAAGAAAGAAACAAGCGAGGACCGCATAAATCTGAGTGCTCACATCCGTATTTCCATTATTTTGATGTTGGGCATACATCGACAAGATATAAACGATGAGTAAGGATAGTCCAGAGATAAGTATGATGGTTTTGTTATCGATATTAACCGTTTTGTTGTCTTTAAGTATGCGGACAAAGAAAAAGTAATAAAGCGTATAGAAAATAGCGTAAGAGGATAGATAAATAGCAAAAGCGACAATTTGATTATCGCTATTCGTAAGCTTATAAATCAAAGTCCAAAGGTTATCCACCAGGTTTTGGGCGGTATAGCTAGAAAAAGCAAGGAAGAGTAAACCCGTGATCTTTAATTTATACGTCCCGATTAAGGGGATGAAACTCAAAAGGAAAATCAGCAAAAAGACAACGCTGAACCATCCTATCTTGATGTTAATGTTGTAATAAGGAAGAGCGACGCTTGCGACAAGAAAAAGAATGTTATAGCAAATAAAATAAGCGATCCAATGCTTTCTTCTCGGCGCATTGATAAATGTGATAGTTTCGGCAAAGAAAAGCGGGAGCACAAAGCGAAAAAGGTAATAGAGTATTGCCTCATCCGCGTGATATTGGTCATACATTATAGGAGTTCTCCCATAAATTCATTGAACCGTTCTAGGAAGGCCTTTTTTCTGCCTCTTGCAATCGATAAGTTTTTGCCTTCGATAGTGACAATTGATTTGCTCACATCAATATCAAGGCAATATTTAAGATTCACCAAATAGCAATTGTTAATACGGAAAAAGGATTTGCCTTCAAGGAGTTTTTCATATTCTCCGATTTTCCCGCGAATCGTGATGTTTTTATCACCTTTGATGTGAAAAGACAAATCGTGTTCATCCACTTCAATGAAAAGAAGATCGTCGAGCTTAATTCTTGTTATTTCTTTTCTCGTCTTGATGGAAAGATATTCGTCTTTGTTACTTTTCTTTAATTCGCCAATGACCTTATCCATCACGAATTCGAAATTATATTGTGAGATAGGTTTCACAATATATCCTTTAGCCTCAATCTCATACCCTTTTAAAGCATAGGCGGAAGAATGGGAAATAATAACGATGGGAGTATCAATTTGTAATTCGCGAATCTTCTTGCCGATTTCAATTCCGTTCATTAAGGGCATTTCGATATCTAAGAAAATAAGGTCTAGTTCTAATAAAGAATCACGAAGAAAAGAAACCCCGTCATAATAATCAGTGATTGAAAAGTCGATGCCGTTTTTCGAGCAATAGGCCGTTAAAAAATCTCTTATCACATCATGGTAATTCTTATCGTCTTCAACAATCGCGATTTTTAACGTTCCCATTTCTTATACCTACAAAGCGGCCTATATTTATTAAAATAATCACATTATTAATAAAATTCAATTTGATTGGTAAAAGCACAAAAAGAAAGCAAACACGCTACAAAAATAGAAGAAAATGCTTCTAGTAATTTTAATTCATTTGCTTTTTCTATTTTTTGGAAGCTAACAAAAGAAAGACGATGAAATTTAGAGTAACTTCGTATTTTTTATAAATTAGAGGCGTTTTTGCAGGGATATATGACTTTTCTTTTATGAAGAAGGGATACCAAATCGAGTTTTTGCGAAGCGCTTATTAGTCTTCCGTCATTTAAAAAATGTCGAGACTATTTTCGTTCAAAAGGAACTTAAGCATATCGATATAAACAATTCCGTGTTCATCTCGACGGACTGGGCCTACTTCCATGGTGATGATTATCTTTTTAAAAGAATTGTCGATATTAATTAACGATTTCCTTTCTTGCTCAAGTTTTGCTTCGCTATCAATTTCGTAAGCAGATTGAATATAATAATATTTGTCCCCCATGGAAGCGATAAAGTCCGTTTCTAAATTTTTCCGTACTGTCTTTTGATTTTTGTCTTTTTCATAAATTGTCACAACGCCGACTTGAACTGAATATCCCCTTCGGATTAATTCATTGTAAACAATGTTTTCCATGACGTGTCCATCGTCTCGATGAAGGAAATTAACTCTAGAATTCCGCAAACCAAGATCGACAAAATAATATTTGTACGTTGCGCCTATTTCTTTTCTGCCTTTGATGTCATATCGCGTTGCTTTTTTGATGATAAACGCATCCTCAAGATAGTCTAAATATTTAGAAATTGTGTTTTTCGATAAAGAAGAATGTTCAACAGAATTAAATGTTTCCTCGATTTTCTGGGGATTGGTTAGACTTCCAAAATTGCTTGCCATAATTCGAACCAAAGTATCAAGCTCGCTCTTTTTTTCGATTTTGTTTCTTTCTTCGACATCTTTGTAATAGGTCAATGCAAAAACATCGTTTAAGTATTTCTTTTTTGCTTCATCAGTATTAAGTGTTAATACTAAAGGCAAGCCACCATACATCATATATTCTTTTAACGCCTCTATAGGATTCTGGGGATGGAAAGAATCAACAATTTCTTTAAAAGATAGTGGCTGAACATAGACTTCATCGCCACGATCGCGGAACTCCGTCATGATGTCTTTACTAAGAAATCGGGAGTTGCTACCAGTAATATAAACGTCAGCGTTTTTAATCATTCTTAGCCCATTGACTACGTTTTGAAATCCATAAGCCCTTTCATCAAAAGGATCCTTGCAAAGTGCAATTTCGCCATTCGTAAATATCGGATTAATAATGGTGAAGATTCTTTGAACTTCATCGAGCAAAAAATAATACATGTCATTATCGACAATCTTATTTCTCAAATATCGATCTAATTCTAAAGGATTGAGTAAATTGTTGTTCGTATTGTCGTCAAAAGCGATATAGATGATATGTTTATCATCGACACCACTTGAAATAAGATAGTTTCGATAAATTTCATTCAAAAGATATGATTTGCCGCACCTTCGTATCCCGGTAATAATCTTCAAGCGTCCGTTTTTTTGTAATGATATTAATCGTTTCAAATATCTATCTCTTGCGATCATATTTTCTCCTTTTTTGTGTATATACACATTTTTAGTCAAAGTTATTATACATTGATATAGTTTATATCCATATACCTTTATCATTTTTTGTGTATATACACATTTTCCGCTAAAATTTTAATCGTTCATCCCTTAAAATGGGTTTGTCGAAAAAACACGAAAACATCCATAATATCCACTCATTTCATAAAAATATGTAGTTTTTGCAAAGATAATTCATTTTCGTCGCAAATAGATTAGAAAAAAGACATTACTTTTTGTGCTCTCGATATATTTTCCTTTTGCGCCGTATTTGCGCTTAGCTAACTTCACTTTGTTCTTGCCAATTTCTGATTCTTCCAATTTTCTATTTTTGATCGCTTCTTTTTCCTCTTCGCAAAAATAGAGCCGCTCTTTTATCTTTAGTTTGTGCTTTAAGACATCATCGCTTAAGAAAGCATATTGTTTCCCTAGATGGTTAGCGTCTAGCGCCATTAGGCACTGCAAATCCGTAATAGTTCCTTCGATGAATTCGCCTAAAATAGAGTACATTGTGTTATCCACGATCGGAGCAACAATTACGTCTATCCCCTTTAGTTCTCCTAAAAGTTTTTGCAAGAAAGAGGAGTTTTTATATTCCTCTAGTTGCCCTCTAAAATAAGCTACGAGGATCATCCATTCCCTTGAAACGGAAAAACGTTTTGATTTTCGTTCCTTTTTTGAATTGTAGTGCAGCGTAGTACGGTGTAGTACGAGGTAGTATCGCGTAGTATACCATAGTAAGGAACTTGTTTTTGTAGTATTATTTAAAAGAGGACGTGACCATGAAAAGAATACCTTTAGGAATCGATAATTACGAAGCGATTTGCCAAAACTGCTATTACATTGATAAAACAAATATCATTACGAATCTAGTCAGTCTCCCAGAAGGGACAAGTCTTCTTTTTACACGTCCAAGGCGATTTGGCAAATCTTTGATGCTATCGATGTTACAGGCTTTCTTTGAACAGAGCGACATAGACAAGACGCCGCTCTTTTTGGACAAGAAAATTTATGAGAATAAAGGAATTATCGATAATTATTTTCAAAACTTTCCGCTGATTCACCTTAATTTGAAAGACGCAATCGGTAGTAGCTACGATGATTTAATTCATAAACTAAGAGAAATAATATCCGCCGAATATGAGAGGCACGTTTCCTTATTAAAAAGTGAAAAGCTTAGTGAAAAAGAGAAAACATACTTCAGTTCAATATTAAATGAAACTGCTAGTGACCTTGATTTTTCATCTTCTTTATCCAAACTCGCAGCATTTTTATACAAAGATTCCGGCAAGAAAATCATTATCCTGATTGATGAATATGATGCGCCAGCGCACTACGCATATCAAAACGGTTTTTATGACCGCGCCATCTTATTCCTAAAACAATTATTTTCATCTGCTTTAAAGAGTAATGATTCTATCCGTCTAGCCGTTCTCACTGGAGTATTGCAGATTGCAAAAGAGTCATTATTTTCTGGTTTGAACAACCTTGTTACAAATTCAATTCTATCGACAAATATGGACGAAGGATTTGGTTTTTTAGAAGAAGAAACGAAAGATCTTTTAAAATATTATGGATACGTAGATAAGATAGATAAATTAAGAGATTGGTATGGAAATTATCGTTTTGGAAACGTAATGGTATATAACCCTTTATCCGTTTTAAGCTATATCCAAAATGGTGGAGAGTTCGCCTCTTATTGGAATAACACGGGCGACAATTCTATCTTGGGTAATATCATCGAGAAAATAAATTCTTCAGACTATTTGCTCCCTTTATTGAATCACCAAAGTATCTCCGCCCCAATCGATATTGCTTTAAGTTACCTTGACTTAGATTCTAATCCGGCGAACGTTCTTTCCTTCTTGCTCGCAAGTGGCTATTTGACGATTCAAAATAGACTCGGTGATTTCTTGTATTCTCTCTCCTTCCCAAATAAAGAAATCGAAAACGTATTTCAAAGAGAGGTGGCTTTGCGTTATATCCCACATAGCGATTACCCTCTTTTGATTGACATAAAATCGGCATTTGAAAACGGAAACATTACTAAATTAAAAGACTTCTTAGAAAAATACCTTTTATCTTCTTTTTCCTATTATGAGATTGGAAAAGAAAAGAATTATCAAATTATGCTTTCGGTTGCCTTGTCTTTGATTTTTAAAGATTACATCATCAAAAACGAAGTCAATGCAGGAACCGGTAGAGCCGATATTTTGGCGTATAGCCCAAAAGGAAACATGCCCGCGTTCATAATTGAAACAAAAGCATTAGGTTCTAATACAAGCCAAACGCGGTTAAAGGAGTCGGCATTAAACGCAATCAAACAAATCAAAGAAAAAGAATACATTGATGAGCTAAGGCCTTATTCCCCTAGCGTTACCACTCTTTATGGAATGGCCTTTTATCGAAAGAGAGCTCATATTGAGTCTGAACAAATTCATTGAAAAGAAAAGGTCTTAGGCGTTTATTGCCCAAGACCTTTTGAAAGACTAGAAACTAGTTTAGTTTGTCTTCACAAGTTGGATATAGTCTAAGTTTCCGTGTGGATCTTTTTCGGTTAATGCGCCATTCTTCCATTCTTGGCTCGTTTCGCCATCTGTTGCCTCCTTGCAATTGATTTTTAGCGTATGCAAGCCTTTTGTGAGAGTTTTTGTAGCAATGGTGATTTCTTGATAAGATCCATACCATACCCAAGGTGAAGAGGTTTTTGTCTCTTCTATGCCTTCGAGATTAACGCTACTTAAATCAAGAGTTTCACCATCAAGAGTAATGTCCATAATATGGCTGAGATTTAATTCTTTCACTTTATACCATTCTCCGTTTGCTTTCCCGTCTCCATTGACCATCTGGATATAGCCATTAGAAATGCGTAACTTAAGGGCATAAGTTCCATCACTTAAGATAGGTAAAGAAGAAACAAGAGAGGATTCTTTTGTAACGAAGGCGACTTTATCGCCCTCTAGAGAGCATTTATTAATCGTGGTGAAGTTAGAATTGCTGAATTTTAAGGTTGATAACTCCGAAGTGTCGTATGTTTTACTGGAAGTAAGTTCTTCTTTGCCCTTCAGTTTCGCTACAAGCGTTAGATTTTTATCCCATGGTAGTAAATCGTTTTCATCAACTGCTTCGCTCCAATGCAACGTGTAGTCGTTTTGGTTCAATGTAACTTTATTGCCATTTGATAAAACGCCCATAACCGTTGGTCTTTCGCTCCAAACAGGATCAGCGTGGAATGGAGAGAAATCGCTAGACATAGTCATTTCAATCGATTGAATATCATCGATATTGTATTTTGGGGCGTCTAACGTAATCTTATCGATATTACCAACGAGTGAACTGTGCCACTGGCTAGTTTTTTGGCCTTTCTTTAATCGAATTACTAAAGTATTAGGTATTAGAATCGTCTTTAAGACCATTCAAGGTGAGATTGATAGGGAAATACGTATTAAGTGCTTCTTCATCACTATCATATTTATCACCTTTAAGCGTGACGTTAGTTAATGCATCAGTAATGACTTTCCCGTTTAATTCAATTTCCATGGCATCGCTTAGACAAACATTGCCTGTTGCGTGTTCACCAGTAAAGTAGCCATTAGAAACATAAAGAGTGAAATCCGCTTTATCGGTTAATCCTTTGGAATTAAAGGTGAAGGCCACGTTATTAGTAGTGCTTTCGTTCGTGGTGTCGAAATTGCCCACCGACGTATACGTCACACCATTTAAAGTAACTTCTTGCTTACTTCCGCCAACGAAAGTGGCGTCTTCCGCTTCTAAAGTGAGGGATTTACGAACCTTTAAAGAAAGGAATTTGCTTTCGTCGGATTTAAGAGCGATTGAAGCCTCAATTAGACCAAAGGAATTATCGCTATCGCTAGAAAGTGTAAAATTAAGTTTGTCTATGGCGATAACGCTCTTTCTTCCATTTTTATAGTTAGCAATCACCGTAATGTTTTTGTTAGTGAAGTCCTCAATAGAAGGATTCTCCGTTCCCTCGATAGACAAGGAATCGATATCGCTATCCTCTAATTTTTCGGCAGCGCTAGATACGAGCATATAATCGAAATCGGCGCTTGGATAATAGTTATCACCCCAGCAGGTTTTTAAACCGATTGTGCTAGGAATAATCTCGATACGAATCTTATTTGCTCCTTCGCGTAAGGAAACGTCAGAGACTTCGACAAGCTGATATTGCTCATATAAAGCTTCATATCCGGATTGAATTTCCCCTTGTTTAAGGACGCTATCGTTAGGAATGGAGACTTCCGTATCGTTTATAAATAAGCGCATAAAGGTATTGAGCCTCATTCCCGCCATAAAATATCCATTTCCGCATTTTTGTAGGCTCACAGGTGCCATATTGAACGAAATCGTCCCGTTCATCGCAAATGGAGCAATATAAGAAAGTTCAAAATAGTTTTCATTGTTTTTCACCAAATTGAAGTTACGTAACGCCCCGTTTTGGATAGAAGCGCCCGCGAATTTGCTTGAAGATTCGCATTCCACTTTGCGAGAAACTTTTACGGAGAAATCTTTGCTGATGCCATCCTTTTCAACATGAATTCCCGCATATTCGCCAATGGTTGCATTACCCGTTGGATAAGCAATAGTAGCGTCATCAATCGGTAAGACATCGCCGTTAGAATACCTACCAAAAACCTTGCAGTTCCCTTCTAATTTTTCTTTTAATGAATCGCCTTCATAGATTACTGGCTGAGTGAAAGAATCGATGGAAGTAAGGTTCAAATTATCTAGGGTTTGGCTGACGGTAACAGTAACGGAAGTTTCCTTCGTGATGCTAGTTTTGTCTCCATCACTAAGGCCGTTCGGCACATAGCTATATGTGTAAGAGATTTTTACGGTTTTTGGTCCGATTTCAGTGAAAGGAGTATCCTCATTCTCAATTTCATATTCTCCTTCTTTAAGAATACGAGAGACTCCATTATTGAGTGTCGCGCGGATTTCCATTAAGGAAGGATCAAACTTATCATTAACCGCATAATGCGTTTTGCCTGGGGCTTTCGCTACTTCAATATGGTCAAGAATAACGTCCTTCGCTTCGACATTAAATTTGGTCGATGCTTTCTTGTCGGTAGTTTGAATGGTTACTTCACCACCAAAATATTGGAAATTACTACTAGTAATCAAATCGTAATCATTGTTTCCAAGTGTCTTTTTAACACCATCAACAAAGATAGCGGTCACAACCAAATCATCTTTATTAAGATTTACTTGTCCTTTGAAAAAGGTCTTATCACTTTTTAACGTCGCGCTTAAAGCAGTGATGTCGTAGTTCGCTAAAGCTATTGCTAAACTGAAGCTCTTTTCCCCTACTTTGAACGTGATTGTGCCGCCGTTTGTTTTAAAATCAGCCGGCACTTCCATTTCATATTCATTAGGAGCAAGCTCTAAGCTAGAACCATTATCAAGAAGAGCGTAGACATCGAAATCTTCTTTGCTTGGGTTTGCTTTCCCATTGTTATAGAAATAGGTCCCTTCTTTTGTAGAAGCGAATAAAGAAACAATTGTGCTCCCTTCATTAGGATCAGTAACCGTAGAATCGCTTGGAGTAGGCGTATCACCACTACCTGTAGAGTTAGAAGAGGAAGGGTCATCGCTATTACTAGAAGTATCGGCGGGAGCAATCCCGCAGCTAGCCAACGAAAGCCCACTTAGAAGTGCAACTAATGTAAGTAAATTATTCTTTTTCATCGCATGTTCTCCTTATATTTTCTCCAGAAGGAAGTAATCGAGGTTAAAGATTGGGGATTGAGGATCCGAAGCTTTTCCTTTTTCGTTCGCCCAATAGAAGTCTTCATCTTTATCTTCGTGGTAAGCTTTGAATTTAAAGTAGATGGTGTTTTCTCCTTTATTAAGGTGAACGCTATCGGAAATTGTGACGAGACTAAATATCTTGTATAAATCCCAAAGGTCGCTAGCGGTTTGATCTGCAAATTTAGCAGAATCGCTTAACGTCAAATCTTGGCCATTGATTTTGAAATCAGTGAAGTCTTCTAAGGAAATCTCTTTCGAGTAATAACCGCCTTCGTTATTTTTAACGATATAGCCGTTTGCAAGGTTTGCCGAAAGCTTATAGTCGCCTTCTTCCTTTAAAGAGAATTTGTAAGTGAAATCCGAACGCCATTCCCAATCATTGGTCGCGGACTTCGGCCTATTGCCAAAGCTGCTTACATAAACATCGCCAGTGCCATTGGTCTGAGTGCCAACGCTATTACCATCAAGGCCAGCGCGGTTTTCCGCTTCCATTTTGCCAGAAACGTGTATCGTTAGATTTGCTTTTAGTTCGCCTAATTTGGCTTCGACAGTCACTTCACTTAATGGAGAAAGAATCGTAGATTTATCACTATAAGTAAAGGATAAGTCGGAATCATTAAGCGCCACTTTTTCATCATTATTAAGTGAAGCAATCACGCGAGGCAAAGTGACTTCAGAACGATAGGTATTACCGGTAACGGCGATACTGTCTTCTTCAAAAGCGATGGATTTCACATCTTTCACATCGTATTGGCTACTTTCGAAACGAACGTTTTCTAATGCAAAGCTAGGTGTATAGCTATCAACACCTTTAATCGTAATCTTTAAGGAATGTTCCCCACGCTCCAAGTTATTAAGCGTGATTAATTTCACACTAGTTGGATAGATATTCCCACTTTCCTTTTGACTACCGCTCATCTTTCCTTTCAAGATAACGGTATCGCTTAACGTCAAAGGATTATCATCAATGGCGATATCCATCACTTTATTTAATGGAAGATCTAAGCTGATATCATTTTGTTTATAGAGATTAATCAAATCAAGGAAGACATCCACGGATTGCTTTTGGTTAATCGCGAATGGCACATTAAGAGTGTTTCCACTGCTTAAATCGGTCCACGCTTTATGACTAACGCCACTAGAATCTACAATCGTGCCTTTCGTCCCGCCTTGAATATCCATAGTATCCGCGGTTATTTCATCGTAAATAAGAACGTTCTTCGCAACAAAGAAGATGGATTTGTTCTTTGCTAGATAGACGGTGATGTCATGGTATCCAACTCCGAATTTGCCTGGAGCAAGAGCATTGCTCACGGAAACGACAATATCGTCACTAGCGACATCACGCACGTTACCGTTACTCATTTTAGCGTTGACTAAGAAATTCTTTTTCTCAAGATCTTTTAATGAAATCCTATTTGGGAAAGAGGAACCGTCAAGCGCGATGACTTCGCTTGCGTCAAGGTCTTTGCTTTCGGTTTCGTAAACGAAATAGTCAAAGTTGCAAGAAGGGGTTTCGTTCCAAATATTTTGCTTGCCGCTCGCGCTTGTTTTCCATTGAATTTTAAGGAGATTATCATCGCCTCGATGAAGCGCGATATTGTCGATGGTGAGATTCACATAATGGCCGAATATTTCGTCATAATATCCTGTCTCTTCTTCTTTGATAGCGACGTATCCTGGTAGCCAGAAATCTCCTTCTAGTTCTTTGCCGTTTAACGTAATCGTGGCCACATCAGATAAATCCAAAGGCGATGCGGCGTGATATTTTGTCCATGCGTTTTCGCCTTCGACATCTTTTACAAAGCCATTGCTAAGGCGGATAGTCAGTTTTCCTTCGGAATAATCGCTAGAAGAAACAGGAAGTTCCATCCAGTTATCGCCGTCTTTTCCTTTCGCTATGTTGAATCCACCAATATAGGTCACTCCTAGTTGTTCCCCTTTATGTGGATAGAAAGTGTTTTCGGGTAATTTTGCGTCTTCCGCTTCGATTTTCTTTCTCGTAGCTATTGAGACAGGCGCCTTCAAACTAGAATCATTCAAAAGTACGGAAATGTTGTATTTCTTACCTAATGCAGCAGTCCCACTTAAGGATGAGAAATAGTATTCATTGCTATCTAAAACTTTCTTGTTGCCGCTTTCATAAACTCCAATGACGCGGCAAGAGGAAGATAAAGCGCTTAAGGAATCACCTTCATTTAAGGTGACTTTTTCTGCATAAATAGAAGTAAGCTTATCGTTTGCTAAGCTCGTAACAACTTTCACTACGAAAGTCGCTTCGACTTTTGCCTCGGCTTCCCCATAAATAATTTTGACTTCGTGATTATCACTAAGTTCCGACAAAGCGGAAGTCTCAATTCGATATCCGTTAGGATTAGATTCATCTTGTTTCTTAATGAATTCCTTACTTCCATCATTATTAACAAGTTCCACTTCCAAAGCTTCCGTATCAATTAGCTCATTCACTTCATAAACCGTCTTAAAGGGAAGAGCGGCAAGATTGAGATGAGCCGGCTTAATATCGTTAAGTTCCACCTTGAGTTCTTTTGTGACTGAGCCGGACGCTATGGTGATATTTCCGCCTTTTAAGAAGAAATCATCCCCATAAGAAATAGCGACTTTTTCCTTTTCGATCGTGGAACTACTACCATCATTATAAACGCCAATGATGTCAAAATCCTCGTATTTCGGGCTCGCTTTTTTGTCTTTGTAATAAGAAACGCCTTCTTTTAAAGAAACGTTGATATCCGTAAGACGTTTTCTTTGTTGTTGACTACTACCGGTACTATCGTCTCCCCCGTTATTGCCTTGGGAGGTAGAAGTTTGGGATCCACTATATTTAAGATAATCCGCTAAAGGAATGACGCCACAAGTGATAAGTGCTGTCGCGCTTAAAGCAATAATAGCAATATGTTTCGTCTTCATAGTTATTTCCCCTCTTTCTTCTTTTTGGATTCGCGTTTCTTATCGATAAGCGCGCATAATCCAAAGGAATCGAATACGCCGAAGAAAACTAGACCAAAGGCAGTGAATCCAAGTGCGACATTCAAATCGATAACTAATGGTGACACCCAGTTAAAGGATGGTTTGGAATTGGAAGAAGTAATCGTTTTTCCTTTCCAAGGATTCTTGTTATATTCCCGCCGAGAATACATCGCGTTGAGATAAGAATAAGTGACATGTTTCACCGCGTTTCTAAGTACGCGTTGCGCGCGAGGCGTGTCATAATCGCTAACCGTTCCTACCGCCATGCCTAAATCGCCACCGGCTCTTAATGTTTCGTCTAAATCCATATAGCGATTAAGGTCAGAATAATCGGTAATAACCGCGCCTTTGAATCCCCATTCGTTTCGTAAAACTCCAGTCATCATAGCGACGCTTCCGCCCGCCCAAAGGGCCCCAACACGGTTATAAGAAGTCATTAAGCCATTCGCGCCATATTCTTGAATCGCGATTCTAAATGGCTCTAAATATATTTCTCTTAATGCTTGTTCGCTAACCCAAGTGTAAAGGTTATCACGGCACGTTTCGGTTTCCGCTAAAGCGAAATGCTTCAAATAAGCAATCTTCCCGTTCTGACGAATTCCTTTCACATAATTTCCAGCCATAACGCCGGATAAAAGAGGATCTTCGGAATAATATTCGAAGTTTCTTCCACCAAACGGAGAGCGATGAATATCCGCGCCTGTTCCGCAAATTCCGTATAAGCCAAGCGCTTCCATATCGCTACCAATGGATAAGCCTTCTTCATAGGCTAGAATCTTGTCCCAAGTTTGACCAACAAGTGTTGAATTCGGGAAACCAACGCCTTTATTTGGAGAAGTAAATCCACCGATTTGAGAAGGGCCGTCAAGCGTATTCACCTCTGGTAGACCAATAGAAGGAATCGCGCTTTGCTTTGAGAAAGCGTTGCTTAAAGTATCTTTCGCTTCCTTCATGGACACTTGATTTAAAACGTCTTCCCAGCGTGGATCATTATAGTTTTCACCTAAAGCGAAACCGAGTTCAGTGACGTTTTCAAGTTTTGATTCATTGGTAGAAGTTGTAACTTTCAAATCGCCAGGCTTATAAGTAACTGGAGTTTGATCGACTTCATTTCCAAAAGCGTCAACAGTCGCATTATCAAAAGCAATTGCTTTGCTTCTATCTTTTCTATCATATCCTTGGAAATACATCTTGCTAGCAATATTAGAAGCCATATCTCTACCGGTATTAATATCGCCAGTAGAAGCTTTTTCGCGTGGATAAGCGTAATCGCTAGAGAAGTCATTACGAGAGATGTAATCGATATTTTGGTTGCCACCCTCTTCCCCTAATCCATCAACACTGACGCCGTCTTTGGCGTTCGTGCCGGTGAAAATATTGGAAATCTCTTGTTCGGTATAAGGGTCTTTATCCATGATGAGGGTGGATTTTGCTTGGTATTCTTTTACGCCAGGTTCTTTTTCTCCACTTGCATTTGTGGCGTCTTTTATATGATGGGAATCGCTCATAAGCTGAAGCGAATAAGTGCCTTCATCAATCTCATAAGTATTCTTGCCATTCCCGTTTTTGTCATAGGCATCAAACGAAGCAAAATCTCTAGTCTCCGCTTCAACGGTGACGACTTCGCTTTCCCCTGGCTGAATGATGTCGGTTTTTGCAAAATCAAGGAGATTTACAACACTTTTCTCAATGCCGCCTTTTGAATAAGATGGGGCACTATAAAGCTCAACAACATCTTTTCCTGCGACATTTCCAACGTTAGTGACTTCCACTTCAAAACGGTAGATACGATTCTTTTCAATCGAGTCGTCATTGACTTCCTTTTCGGAAGTAGTCCCATCTTCATTAGTTCCTTTTTCAAGCACTTTCGCGGAATTGATTTTCCAATCGAAATTCGTGTAAGAAAGGCCATATCCGAAAGGATATTGAACGACCGCGTCATATTTTGTTTTGGTGATGGGATTATCGTTAATGTCAAGCGCCTCACGAGTTTCCTTATCAAAAACGCCTTCGACACCGGCAGTTTCATACCAGCGGTATCCAACATAGATGTCTTCGATATAATCGACGTAGGCTAAGCCAGGTCGAGAGGAGTATCCAGCGTTCGTGTGACCGTATCTTTTTGATTCTTCTGGAACGGTGACGTCCGCAGAATTCTTATAGAAAGAAACGCCTTCGAAACCGCAATATTTCGCATTCACGTTTTTCAAGAATTCATAAGGAACAGTATCGGTTAAGTGACCAGAAGGATTGGTTTCGCCAAAAAGAAGCTTTGGAATGGCTAAAGCACCATGGTTCCCGGTGACGCCTACCGATAAAGCGGCATCAATGCCAGGGATCGTATCTAAGAAATCCGTTTGGAATGTATTCGTAGAATTGATTAAAACGATGACGTTTTCGAAAGTGCTTCCCGCAAAACGAAGGAGTTTTTCTTCTTCCGTAGTGAGTTGAAGAGTGTGACGAGACTCATCTATTGCGCTAGGCTTCGTTTTGTATTGGCTCATGGGGAGATCTTCACTTTCGCCGGCGCTTCTTCCAATAGAGACAATCGCCGTGTTAGAAAAGGACGGAGCTTGCGTTAATAAAGTTTTATAGCTCGCATCCGCATCAAGATCCGGCTCTACTAAATAAGTATAGTAAGGATTACTGTCGCGATTATTTCCTAACGTGCCAATATCTGGTCTAGTATTGGAATAAGAAGAATAGTATTGATAAAGGTTCTCATTAATTTCGATTCCGTAATCGATGAACGCTTTACGAAGATCGGTATTAGTTTCCCAACCACCTTTTTGTGGCGCTGAAATCCCACTTCCTGAACCAGTATATTGCCAGTTAAAAGAGCCAAATCCTAATAGATTCACGGCTGGAACATTATCTTGACTTAAAGGAAGCGTGCCGTTGTTTTTAAGTAAGACGGAGCCTTCTGCGACGAGTTTTTCCGCAAGTTCATTGCCTGCAGAGCTAGACGCTTCCGCCGCTTTCTCGTCTTTTTTCGGTGGACAAAGAACACCGACAATAGTCCCTTCAAATTGTTTGTAGAGGCTATTGCCAACGATTAAACCGGCCACAATTCCAATCGCGGCCGCACCTGAAATCACCATTAAAGCGATTCGCTTCTTATTCATAGTCATCCTTTCTTCAAATTCTCAATACGAGTAATTTGCTATTTGCTTAATGTAAGCGCTTAAAGAATAATAAAAATCGCAAAATTGGGTAGTAGATAGTCCTATCTTGCAAGTCCTTTGTCTCAATTGACGGATATTCTTTAAAGATTAGAGAAGGCGATATTTAATGTGAAAATATGATTTTTGCAATTAATCGCATAGGTACCGTCATACTTTTTAACAACACGCAAAATCGATTTAATCCCGTAACCATGATAATCCTTGTCTTTGCGTGTAATGGGCAATCCATCATGAAAAACGACATCTTCGTTCGTATAATTTTCAATATGAATCGTTACGAATTTTCCTTTTGGTATGACATTGAAAATAATCGTCCTATTTTCTTTTTGCACTTTGGAAACCGCCTCTACCGCGTTATCGAGCGCATTCTCAAAAAGCGAATAAATGTCATTGCTATCCATTTTGTCTAAAGCGGAAGCGTCGGCAAGAATCGAGAATTTAATGTCGTTATTCTTACAATAAAGCGACTTTTCCGCGAGGATGAAATTTAAAGTCGCGTTCCCCGTTTCGATTTCATTATTATAAATCTCTAACTCATTTTGAAGATTGGACAAGGCGAGTTGTTCTTCTTTCGATCTAGCATATTCCTTGATGCTCTCTACTTCATGCTTCAAGTCATGAATGCGCATATTGATCATGTCGACGTTCCGTTTGGAAGTTTTGTATTTTTCGTTTTCGTTATGGATAATCTGAGCGAACATCTTGTTTTCGTTCTCAAGCTTTTTGCTATAAAACGCGTTGAACTGAATGAATAGCAAAAACAAACAGGCGACGACCCCGTATACTCGGCTTGCAATAAAGCCAACGAAATCGGTCGTGGATTGGGCAAACATCGAAATGATGTAGACTACGACAATCGTGATAATGGTGATGAAATAAATGACTTTCCCATTCATAAAATCAGGAATCATGTCGCCTTTGAATTTCCGCACAAATAGGAAGTAATAAGAAACGAAAATCAAAGCGTAAATTCCCGAATAAATGAGCAATTGATAAACTTCGTATTTCTTGTCTAATAGGTGAAAAAGGAAGATAACCATATTTCCAAGGTTGTCGCCTAAGTTTTGTATTGCATAAGCAGACAGTGCGAAAAATATTGTCTGCTTTGCTTTTAAGGAATAAGTCGCGATCATCGGAAGCAAAGACAACAAAAAGATAAAAAGGAAAATGAAACGAAACCAGCCTGTTTTTAAATCCAAGTTAAAATAAATGAAATTAATGGAAATCATTAAGGACATAAACGCGGTGCTGCAAAATAGAGGAATCCATTTTTTCCTTTTGGGAAGAGTAAACAAATACAAAGACTCCGCGATAAAAAGAGGAATGACAAAACGCGTCAAATAATACTCAATCGCATTAAGGCCGGTAAAATCCTCATACATAGATTACATCCCTTCAGAAACAAAATTCGTAAAATCACTTAAGAACCGTTTCTTTTTTGAACGGGAAATGGTGAGGACAACATCGTTTAAATAAACAAGATTCTTGCCACTTAATACTTCAGTAACGTGTTTAAGATTAACTAGATAGCATTCGTTGCAGCGTGAAAAGCCATACTTATAGAGCATATCTTGATAGTCAGTTATACGTCCTCTTACCACAAGAGGAGGTTTCTTATTCGAAAAATAAAACGTCAAATAATGGCCCTTAACCTCTAGATAAATAACATCGTTGGTGTCCACTTTGACAATGCTATCTTTAATGGAAATGAAAAGGAAAGAGCTTTGGTTGGTTTGGATTGTCTTCAACGCTTTTTCTAATAGATTATCAAAGTCAACCTTGCCAATCGGTTTCACTAAATATCCTAAGGCGTTCACGTTATAGCCTTTAACCGCGTATTTGGGGGAATAGGATACGATGATAATAGGAACTTTCTTATTTGTTTCTCTCACTTTTTCGGAAGCGGATAACCCATCGACTTCAGGCATCTCAATGTCCATAAAAATGAGATCGAATTCATCATGGAAATTATCAATGAATTCTTTGCCATTTTTAAATTTTGTGGTTTTGAATTCTTCCTCATTTTTGGATAACAAAAACGTCTCAATCGTGACCGCTACCTTTTCATCATCTTCAACAATTGCAACGTTTAACATGCGGATTTACGTACCTTATTTTTATTCTAAATAGTGAAAAAGAAAAAGTACATATAGGATTACTTTTGTAAAAGAATTGCCATGAATACCGGAATCAAAAGTATTATTACCGTTGCAAATCTCGCTTATAAATCAATTTAATTGAAAAGAAAAAGCGAAAATCCCTGCAATTATTGCTTAGATTAATAGATTAAGTTGATTTTTCATAAGCTCACAATTCTTAGAACAAAAAGTGCCAATTTCAAACATAGGTAATAGACGCGATTTTAAGAGATTCGTCACAAGCCATTTATAAAGTAATAAATCTTCCATTACTATTTTGCTATTGAAACGATCAACATTCGGCCCCGGGGAAAGAGGGCAACCATTATTGCAAAGCCTTGCGGCTAAGCTATAATGGTAGAGGGTTTTGTTCTAACGACCTTTGCGGCCGTTAGAATTTTTTTGACTCTCTATTAGGAGGATGAGAATCAAAATCATCACGATTGACGCGATGTCCATCCCCGAATCTCCTTTCTTCGCCATTCTCCCCGGGGAAATGTTTTTGAGTTCGCATAAATGCTCCCTCACTTATCTATAGTCATGTTTTTCCTATTTTTACCAAAAAATTTTCAAAAATTTTGATTTTCAACCTTTTAAAAAGAGAACAAAGAGAGAAATATCAGAAAGCAAACCGCCCGAATCAAAAAAGCCCCTTTCTGCTTTATAGGATTAGGGCTTTTTGATGAATTATGGTTTAGTCTTCAAGCTCTTTCGTGGAACCAGTATAGAGCTGATAATACTTTCCTTTTTTCGCCATGAGGTCATCGTGGGAGCCACGCTCAATGATTCTTCCTTGGTCAAGAACCATAATGACATCACTATTTTGAACAGTAGAAAGGCGGTGTGCGATCACAAAGACGGTTCTTCCTTTCATAATCGCATCCATTCCTTCTTGCACCATTTTTTCTGTATGGCTATCAATTGAGGAAGTCGCTTCATCAAGAATCATCGCAGGAGGATCAGCGACAGCCGCTCGAGCAATTGCGATTAATTGCCTTTGTCCTTGAGATAAAGAGGCTCCTCCATTCGTAAGAATGGTGTCATAGCCTTTTGGGAGCAAACGAATGAAGGAATCCGCGTTAGCGAGTTTCGCTGCTTTTTCAACTTCTTCGTCACTTGCCTCTAGATTACCGAAACGGATGTTTTCTCTTACGGTCCCCGTGAACAATTTCGTGTCTTGGAGAACCATGCCAAGCGACCTTCTTAAATCCGCTTTTTTGATTTTATTGATGTTAATGTCATCGTATCGAACTTTGCCGTCTTCAATATCGTAGAAACGGTTGATCAAATTTGTGATGGTTGTTTTGCCAGCCCCCGTAGGGCCAACAAAAGCAATCTTTTGCCCTGGTTCAGCGTATAAAGTAATGTCATGGAGAACAATTTTATCTGGCGTATAGCCAAAGTCTACGTGATCCATGGTGATTTTTCCTTTTAACCAAGTGTAGGTAACCGTTCCATCGCCATGTGGGTGTTTCCACGCCCATTTGCCTGTTTTCTCTTTCACTTCAACCGGATTTCCGTTTTCGTCTTCTTTTGCGTTAACGAGTTCAACATAGCCTTCGTCTTTTTCCTTTGGGGTATCAATCATTTCAAAAATTCTTGTAGCGCCCGCTAAAGCGAGAGCGACAACATTGAATTGTTGAGAGATTTGCCCAATTGGTTGCACGAAGTTTTTAGAGAAAGAGAGGAAACTGATAATGGTATCCACTCCCACAATCATCGGGCCTAATAGGCTAAGCGAGGTGAAGCCATTAATCGTCCATAATCCTCCGATTAAGCTAATGATGACATATTGCAAATTACCAAGTTGATTCACGGTTGGCATTAAGACGTTGCCAAAGCGGTTTGCCTTGGTGGAGAAAGTAAATAGGCTGTCGTTTAATTTATCAAACCCTTCCACGTTGCGGTTTTCATAATTAAAGACCTTGATGACTTTTTGTCCTGTGGTCATTTCTTCGATATAGCCGTTTGCTTTTCCTAAGGCAATTTGTTGCGAGACAAAATAATGAGCGCTCATTTTTGCGTAATACTTGCTCACAAAGAAAATAAGGATAGCAAAGGCAAGGACGACAAGCGTCAAATAGACGTCAGTCATTAACATCATGATTAAGTAAACGACCATGCTCACAAAGCAAGAAAGCATCATCGGGAGGCAGCGCGATAACATTTCTCTAAGCGCATCAACGTCGTTAGTGAAAACGCTCATGATGTCCCCATGCGTTCTCGTGTCAAAATAGGACACCGGAAGCTCTTGCATATGCTCGAATAATTCATCACGAATCCGTTTTTGGACACCTTGACCAATCCGTGACATAAAGAAGTTATAGAAATAAGCAGAAATGACCCCGATCAAATAGATTCCGATCATGACAAGAAGTATCGTGCCGAAAGTCATTCCTAAATATTCATGCGTCCAAAAGTCTCCAACTGAGCGAAGGGTTTTCCCATCCCCCATCGTGACATATTGCCCAACCACGATTTTACCGATGAAGTAACTTCCGACTGCACTACTGCTTGCGCTTAATAATACAAACAAAGCAACAAGGAAAAACTCACCTGGATAATAATGAAAAACATATTTTAATAAGCGAAGCACCGCAGTAAATTTTGCGCGTCTACTAACGGGAGTCATATTTCTCCCACCTTTCATCGCTCTCATATTAGGACCTGGCATCGAAATCACCTCCCCCACCGAGTTGAGAGTCAAATAGACTCTTGTATATATCACAATCTCTTAGTAGCTCTTCGTTATTCCCTTTTGCGACGATTTTTCCATGATCCATGACAACAATCTGGTCGCAATCTTTAATGGAGAGAACACGCTGAGAGATGATGATTTTCGTAATATCTTTTCGTGTCGAAGATAACCCGCTTCGAATCAAAGAATCGGTATGAGTATCGCAAGCGCTTGTGGAATCATCGAGAATTAATATCTTTGGATTCTTCAATAAGGCGCGAGCGATGCATAGACGCTGCTTTTGTCCACCAGAGACGTTTGTGCCGCCTTCATCGAGCATGGTGTCTAATCCTTTTGGAAAATCATGAAGGAAGCTACTTGCCTCTGCTAAATCGCAAGCGGCCCAGATTTCTTTATCCGTAGCGTCTTTGTTGCCCCATTTTAAATTGTCACGGATTGTGCCTGTGAACAAAGTATTCTTTTGCAAGACGACCGCGACTGAATCGCGTAAGTTCACCAAATCGTAATCTTTGACATTGTGCCCAGCGACATCGACTTCACCTGAATCAACGTCATAAAGTCGAGCAATAAGAGACACAAGCGTTGTCTTGCTTGAACCGGTCGAGCCGATGATACCTAACGTGGAACCGCTTGGAATGTCCAAATTAATATTGCTTAATACTGGCTTATCTTTTACATAAGAAAAGGTGACATTCTTGAAAGCAATTTCACCATTATCGATATTTTTTAAGGCGTTTTGCGGAGATTGAATATCCGGTTCCTCTTCGAGGATTTCGTTAGCACGTTCAACGCTATTACGAGCAATCGTAATCATGACGTAAACCATTGAAATCAACATGAGGGAATTAAAAATCATGAAGACGTAAGTGAACAAACTCGTTAAGTCAGCGGTCCCCATGATAGAGCCGCCGCTATTTACAATAAGCGTCGCTCCAAAATAGGCGATTAAGATAAGCGCGGCATCAACAGCCAAATTCATGATTGGGCTATTGAAAGCCAAAATACGTTCGGCAAAAGTGAATTTCTTATAAATGAAATCGGAAACTTTATTGAATTTTTCTTTTTGAAGATCTTCACGGTCGAATGCTTTGATGACGCGAATTCCGTCTACATCTTCTTGCACGCTTTGGTTCAATTCATCGTATTTGTTAAATACTTCTACAAATGTTGGATGGACCTTCTTTGCGATATATAAAAGAAGGAAAAGAATCACAGGAATCAGAATGAGGAAAATCCAAGCGACACGCCACTCTGTGATAAAGCACATAATAAGAGAGAACACCATAAGTAATGGCGCTCTAACGACTGCCCGAATCGCCATTTGGAAGGCGTTTTGAATATTGGTGACGTCTGTGGTTAATCTAGTAACGATCGAAGCCGTTGAAAATTTATCGATGTTCTTAAAAGAATAACGTTGCACGGTCTCATACATTGCTTTGCGGAGATTCTTCCCAAGTCCCGAACTCGCGCTTGCTGCCCAATAACCAGCCATAACGCCAGTGAAACAAGCAACAAGAACTAAAAGAGCAATAATTCCGCAATAAAGGTAGATTCCTTGGATGTCGCTTGCGTTAATCGCAGACACTAGATATTTCATCATGAACGCCACTAAAACTTCGCAAATGCTTTCCAAAATGACGTAAATCCATGCAAAAATTGTGTCTTTTTTATAATTTCCAATAAAATGTAGGACTTTTTTAAAGGAATAACCCGTTGCAAGTATTTCTTGTTTCTTATTTTTGATTTTGCTCATAATTTCCTCCTACATTTTTCTTAACTTGTTCGCATACGCGCAAGAACGTTAATTTGTCTTCTTCGCTTATCCCTTTTTCAATCGTAGGAACGAGTGTCTTATAAAGATCTTCAAATTCTTCATTCGCCTTTTTCCCAAGTTCCGTCAAAAGAATGATTTTCTTTCTTTTGTCCTTAGGGTCTAGTTTAACGCTTAGATAACCTTTTCTCACGAGTTTCGCTATCGCTTGGCTCACTGTCGCTTTTTGAAAGTGAAAGTTCTCCATAATGTCGCTAGCGTATAGTGAGTCATGGGTAGAGATATAGCCAACAACTAGTCCTTCAATCCCCGTTAAGTGATTAGGGAGATGCAAACTCATGTAGCGATCTAGAAACACTTTGATGTCATGATTTGTGTTTCTGATTACAGTTCCAATTTCGTTTTCTTTTTCCATAATTCGTTCGGTAGCGAACTATTGTAATAAGGAAGAAACAAAATGCAAGAAGAAACTGATTACAAAACGCCACGTGTTTCTATGCTATGAAAAATCTTGTCCAAATCTTCTTTCGTTTTTGCGTTAAAGGAAATCGCTTCGCGGATCCTTTTATATCCTGGGAAACCCGTAAAGAAATGGGGGACAATGCCTCGAAGCTGCATAATCGCAAGTCTTTCCCCTTCATAGTCGATTAGCTTTTTAGAGAATTCTTCTGCCCAATGAACCGCCTCTAAAACACTCGGGGCGGGACCATACGACCCATGGTCTAAATAATCATTAATATCTTTAATTAAGTTTGGGCGGCCAACCGCTCCACGCGCTACCATCACAAACGAGGCGCCAGTAATATCCATAGCCTTTTTCGCGTCTATTGGCGAAAAAATATCCCCACTAATTGCAAAGGGAATGTTCACATGTTCGTTTAGCGCACGAATCGCCTCGTAATTAGCGTGTCCACTATACATTTGTTTGCTCGTTCTCGCGTGAACGGTGAACATTACTACCCCCGCATCTTCTAAAAGTTTAGCGACCGTAAAAACATTGATGGAATTTTCGTCCCACCCCAAACGGATTTTTGCCGTAACAGGCTTATGAGAAACTTCTACCATCGCTCGAACATAGCGATAAAGAGTATCAGGTGATTTTAGCATTGCGCTCCCCGCGCCAGTTTTCGTTACTTTGTTTACCGGACACCCTAAATTCAAATCCAAAATATCGTAATCGGTGTTATTTTCAAGAATAGAGACGGCTTTTTTAGAAATGCCAATATCACTTCCAAATAGCTGTAAGCCAACAGGCCTATCAATCGAAGACGTTGCAAAATATTCGTACGTTCTTTTGTTCCCATAGCTTAATCCGCAATCGCTAATCATCTCACTATAAGAAAGAGCCACGCCAAAAGGTTTCATGAATTCTCGATATGGGAGAGACGTAATTCCCGCCATCGGGCCAAGAATCACTTTTCCTTTAATTTCTACACCGCCAATATTCATCGCGCCGCTTATTCTACTCTTTCTATAAAAACGAAAAAAGTTACAAAGAGCGGATGTCTAATTTAACATTACTCTTTGTAACTTCCGTCATCATTTCAAGTGAATCGAATCGTCTTCTTCAGGCGGTACTTCTTTTTTCGTCTTTTTCTTACGAACGACTTTCTTTTTCGTTTCGTTAGAAGGTTCTTCTTTTTTAGGGGTATCGCTTGGCTTTTCGCTCGCAGGTTTTTCTTCTTCCTTTGGTGCCGCTTCTACAACGATTGGCTCTTTCGGTTGAAGATTGCTTGCTTTTGCAGCCTCCGCTGCCGCCGCTTTTTCTTCTTCCGTTACATTGATTTGGTTTACGGTCGCCGTTTTCTTTTCGGTAAGCGTTCCATTTTTAATAAGCTGATCAATCTCTTCGGCAGTAATGGTTTCTTTTTCAAGAAGAGTTTCTGCGATCAAGATAACTTCTTTTTTGTGAGCCATAAGAATTTCTCTAGCTTGTTTATGGCATTCTTCTACAATTTGACGAACGGCCTTATCGATTTCATAAGCGACTTCGCTCGAGAAGTTCTTAGCAACGTTGGTGTAGTCTCTACCAAGGAAGACGCTGCCTTGATCTTGTTCATATTGGATTGGACCAAGTTCGCTCATACCCCATTGGGTAACCATCATTCGAGCAATGCGAGTTGCTTGCTGAATGTCGTTACTTGCACCAGTAGAAACGTCATCGAAGAAAATTTCTTCGCTTGTTCTTCCACCAAGGAATCCGGTGATTTCCGCTAAAAGGTCCTTCTTCGTTAAGAGGAAGCGGTCGTCTTCCGGTGTCATAAGGACATGCCCACCCGTTTGTCCACGAGGGATAATCGTAATCTTTTGAACTTTATTAGAATGAGGTAACACTAATCCAATGACCGCGTGACCAGCTTCATGATAGGCATCGACTCGTTTTTCTTGTTCATTCATGCCTTTGCCAGATTTTGCTGGACCAGCGATACGGCGATCAATTGCTTCATCGATTTCGGCCATGCCGATTGTTTCTTTATTGAAACGAACGGCAAGAATTGCTGCTTCATTAAGGATGTTATCGATATCAGCGCCCGAGAAGCCGACAGTGCGTTTTGCAAGGGCGTGGAAATCCACGGACGGATCGATTTTCTTATTTCTCGCGTGAACTTTAAAGATAGCTTCTCGACCAGTGCAATCTGGGAGAGATACGGTAATAATGCGGTCAAAACGTCCTGGACGTAATAAGGCAGGATCAAGTACGTCATCACGGTTGGTTGCGGCGATAACTAAAATTCCAGCATTGTATTCAAAGCCATCCATCTCAACGAGGAGTTGGTTTAACGTTTGTTCGCGTTCATCGTTTCCGCCACCTAATCCAGCGCCTCTTTGACGGCCAACCGCATCGATTTCATCAATGAAAATGATACATGGAGCGCTTTGTTTTGCACGTTTGAACAAATCACGAACGCGTCCTGCGCCAACGCCGACAAACATCTCGACAAAATCAGAGCCAGAGATAGAGAAGAATGGGACTCCCGCTTCTCCAGCAACGGCTTTCGCTAAAAGGGTTTTTCCGGTTCCTGGGTTACCAATAAGGAGAACGCCTTTTGGTAAACGAGCGCCAAACTTGCTATATTTCTTAGGATTTTTTAAATATTCGACAAGCTCGACCATTTCGGCTTTCTCTTCATCGCATCCAGCAACATCGGAGAAACGAACTTTGCTCTTGTCTTCGCGTCTAGCAGGAGACTTATTAAAGTCGAGCGCTTGACGGTTGCTTCCGTTTACTGATCCACTAATGCGAGCAAAGAAGATGAAGGCAAGAATTCCAGTACCAACCAAAAGCAAGATTGTTGGTCCCCATGTATCCCACCAACTTACCGTAAAGGCATCACCGACTTTGTAATAAGCTTTTTGCCCTGAAGGAAGAACTCCTAATTGGTTCGTTTCTTCCACGCGGTTCATGAAAACGTCAGCCCACGTCACTAATTTATTGGAATCTTCGGAATAAGTATAAATTCCTTTATTATCCGAAACCTTTTCTTGGAACATGACTGCCGCAAATTTGTTTTTGCTCCATTCATCGTTTTCAAGAATGACTTGGTAACGGTATTCCTTGCTACCTTTTATGGTTCTAGCAACACCGGACACGGTTGTCGCTCGATATCCTTGCGAAACCTCAACCGTTTTTAAATAAACGGCCTGATTGTCGGTTTTATCAAGATTAGTGACGAGATTGCTACCATCCATTTTATAGGAGGTTTCGTTGACTCTTAATAAATCGCTTAATTGGCTTTTGGCCCAAGACGTCGGGGTATTAAAAGCGTTTTGGAGAGAAACCACCAAAATAAAAATAATAATCGCAGCGATAAGCAAATACGGGACAATGTAGCTAAACGCGTTTCGCTTGCCATTAGGATTGTTGTTCTTTTCGTCCATAAGTTTCCCCTCCTTATTTCACGCCTTATTAACGGCTAGGGATATTGTTTTATTGGTTAATATTGCTAGTTTTGTTCAATCTTTGTTCGTAGGAAGATGCAGTTTTAATTTTGAAGTGTGATATTCCTTGAACACTTTGTGATAACGAGGCACGTATACAATCTTGCTATCCTTGTTCACAAAGACAGGCCAAATGTCACGGTAGGAGCGAGGCATTTCTTCATCAAGGAATACGCGTCTCACTGGCACTTGATACCCGCGATAAGAATAACTATCACCAGGTAACATCGTTCGAATCGTAAGTGGGTAATCTTCCTCTTTGATCCCACGGTCTAAAGCACCCATTGAGAAATCGAGTTCGAATTCTTTCGTATCAAGTTTTGAAGGAGATTCAAGTCGATAGGAATAAGTTAGTTTCTCTGGGTCAGTTTCAATGCTGACGATGTCGTATTCTTTAACAAGATACACGTTCCCTTTTAACTCATAAGTCATCACTGGGTTGTAATCGAGAAGCATTTCACGGATTTCCTTTAATCTTTTGGCGGTTAAAGGAATTTTGATTGGTGATTTGCTTGCGAAAAACGTCGCCAAAGCGGCTGCGAAATCATCAGGCGCTAAAGCGATAAGTTCGCGAATGCCAAGTTCTTCTGAAACTTTGATTTTGTGAACGATTGCACTAGCGAAGGAATTCTTTTCGCTATATTCAGCGTTCATCTTTTCTAAAATTTGAGCGCGTTCAATCTCGTTCATTTTTTCAATTTCTTGGCGAACAAGGCTACGCGTGTGCTGATGCTCGTATAAAGACATGTGTTCACTATAAGGAACGTTTGCCTTGCGATTATGCTCAAGAATGTCTTCTTTAGAGAAAGCGAGAAGCGGGCGAATGACAATCATTCCATCGTTAGAAGAAATGGGAGAGTAGCCATACCGGTCGAATTTATATCCAAGTTTCTTTGTCGTTAAGTATGTCTCAAGAAGATCGTCTTGAGAGTGAGCGATAAGTAGCGCATCGGCGTTATATTTGTCATAGATTTTCTTAAAGAACGCATAACGAGCTTTTCTAGCCCAGCTCGCAAAGTTGGTTTCTTTGCCAGTTTGATCAATCGTGCTAGTGTCTAAAACTTCAAGGGTAATGTGCTTAGCCGCGCAATATTCTTTCAAGGCGCTTTCTTCACCTTCAATCGATTCATAGCTATGGTAATTAATAAAGCACACGATCGGCTTAATGCCTTGCGAAAGAACAAGGTCAAGCAAACACATCGAATCTGGTCCATAAGCACAAGCAAGGACATATGTGTCTTTTGGATTTAGTGCTAAGAAGTTCGCGCTCATAAAGTGCCTCCGTTTTTATAATGTCTTATCAAGAACAATCTCAAACATCGTTGCTGCTTGCTCTTTTTTCGCAAAAGGACGAATCTCTTTTACTTTGATTTCAATGAAATGCTTACCTAACGTTAACGAGACGATGTCGCCTTCTTTGATTTCGCTCATTGGCTTAGCGACCTTTTGATTAATGAGGACGTCCCCATCATCACATAGTTCCTTTGCGGTTTCGCGTCTTTTGATAAGCCGCGACACTTTTAAGAATTTATCAATTCTCATGCAAGAATTGTACCACTATTTCGCTCTATCCTTTAAGGATAAAGCGCAAAAATTCTTCATTTTCGAATTTCTAGCTATCTTTTAGAAACCGATTTTATTTCTTAAAAGCGCGTTTGTTTAGATAGAAAGAGTAAAAAACAAAGCGAAAATTAAGACTAAAAACTCAATTATCTATGCAAAACCTTAATGAATTCCGTGACGTGACGCTAGCGCGTGAATGATTTTCACGATGTTTTCTAGTGAGCTCACCCAATCGTCGACTTTTCGTAAACGGATCCGTAATTTTTTCTCTAAAAAGCTAACCGTAATCATTTTTAAAAACGGAGTGAGAGCCTGGAAAAGTTCAATCCCGATGCCATCAATCCTTGAAAAATTATCTGCCATAAGGATATCGATAAGGTCATTTTCCTCTTGGACGTGCACAAATTCAATATGGCTCACAATCAAATCGATGCGTTTCTTTTGGAATAAGAGAGACACTTCTTTTGGGAGTTTTCCGTAGACATCAGCCATGTGTTTCTCAAGCTTTTTGACTTCCGTTTCGCTTTCTGCCTCTTCTAGTTCTTGGTATAAAGAAATCTTATCGCTACTATCCGCATAATCTTTTGGAATATAAGCATCGATCGAGAATAGGCTTTTTGCCTTGGGTGGTTCTTTTTTAATACCCGTCTTTTTCTCTTCGATCGCTTCATTTAATAATTTTAAATACAAATCCAAGCCCACCGTGTCAATGAAACCAGCTTGTTCAGGCCCTAGCATATCGCCAGCGCCTCGAATCAATAAATCGCGCTGAGCAATCTTATAGCCACTGCCAAGCTCGGTAAATTCTTGAATGGCTTCTAAGCGTTTTTGAGCGTCTTCATTCATATTCTTATTCGGCTTATAGCATAAATAGGCATACGCTATGCGGTCGCCTCTTCCGACTCTTCCTTTGATTTGATAAAGCTGCGATAAGCCAAATCGGTCCGCGTCTTCTACGATAAGCATGTTCGCGTTAGGAACGTCTATCCCATTTTCGATAATGGATGTTGCAACTAAAACATTGAGCTTTCCTTCATAGAATTCTTCCATTGTCTCTTCGATATCCGCTTTTTCCATTTTGCCGTGTACGACACCTACTTTCGCGGAAGGAATCGCTCGCGATAGTTCATCTGCTTTCGCGTAAATGGAATCAACGCGATTATGAATATAGAAAACTTGTCCATCCCGTGAAAGTTCCCTACCAATAAGCTCATAAATCATCCCTGCTTTATAAGGGGTAACATAAGTTTGTATCGGCATGCGGTTACTTGGAGCGGTGTTGATTTCGCTTAGTGGGCGAATTCCCACAAGTGACATTTGAAGCGTGCGAGGAATTGGGGTCGCCGATAAAGAAAGAACATCCACGCTATTTTTTAATTCTTTGATTTTTTCTTTTTGCTCAACGCCAAAACGCTGTTCCTCATCAATGACCAAAAGCCCTAAATCTTTGAAGACAATTTCTTTGCTGAGTAAGCGATGCGTTCCGATAACAAGGTCGATCTTTCCTTCTTGGAGCGCTTTGATATTGGCCCTTTGAACCGCTTCTGGAACTAGACGCGAAAATAAGGCAATGTGGATACCAAAAGTGGCAAAGCGTTCAAGCGCGACTTCATAATGCTGTCTTGCTAGTAAAGTCGTTGGGCAGAGAATTGCGACTTGCTTATGGCCATCGATTGCCTTAAAGCAAGCGCGAAACGCCACTTCTGTTTTCCCAAAGCCAACATCTCCGCATAATAAGCGGTCCATTACTTCTGGCTTTTCCATGTCGGCTTTGATTTCGTTTAACGCTTTTTGCTGATCGAAAGTGAGTTCATGAGGGAATTCCCCTTCAAATTTTGCCTGTAATTCATCATCGGGCGGAAAAGCATAACCAGCGATTTTCGCCCGTGTTCCGTATAAAGCAATCAAGCGATCAGCGAGTTCATTTACCCTTTCTTCAATATGCTTTTTCTTCTTTTTCCAGTCCTTCCCGGATAAGTTAGAAAGTTTGGGGGCAAAGCCTTCCCTCCCAGAATATTTTCTGACGAGACGGAATTGTTCAAGAGGGACGTATAGAGTTTGATTGCCAGCATAAGCGATATGAAGATAGTCGCGATGCGCCCCATCATTCTCTAATGTTTTAATACCAAGGAATTGACCAATGCCGTTATATTCGTGAACGACATAATCGCCTGGTTTAAGATCTTCATATGATTTTAAAATCGTCGCATTTTTAAAACGTGCGGTGTAGCGGCTGCTACTCACGCGATGTCCGAATAATTCCGAAGAGGAAATATAGGATATTTTTGCGTTTCCGATCTCAAAACCAACGTTGAGTGGAGCGTCACTTAAGCCAATTTTCTTAATGGGGAGCTCATAACCCTCAACGTTTTCAAACTCGATGCCTGCGTCAGAAAGCATGTTCGCGATTGTTTCTCTTTGATGAGATTCAGATAAAGCGATAACGACTTTCGACGACGTTTTAAAATAGCTTTGAAGCGTCGGCATGATGGAAGAAATACCGTTTCCACTAGGAACAATCGGCATGATGTTTAATTCATACGTAGACGAGCTTACTAAAAATCTCGCCCCATAGCTAACAGGGTATTTTTTAGGAAGGGCATCGCTAAGAGGCATGTAGTTGCGTAAGCCCTTAATAATGCGAAAATCATTTTGTAATTCTAAAAAATAAGACTCGGATTCATTGATTAAAGAAGCACATGAATCCTGAAAATCTTCTTTCGAAGTAACAAAAACATCATCAACTGCAAAATATTCCAAAATGGAATGAGGCTCTTTGGTCGCGTAAGAAAAATATTTGTACAAACTCGGCTTATCATTCCGCTCGACAATATCCATCACGTCGTTCATGACATTGCTATGAAGCATTTCCGCATTTTCAGGTTTAAGATGTTTTTCTTCTTCCTCTAAAGCTGCAGCAACATTTTTTGCAAAATCGTTAATCTCATCATCGCTTAATAAAACCTCTGAAGCAGGCAAAATCATTGTAGAATCCACTTCTTTTAAACTATTTTGGGTTGCAACATCAAAGGTGCGAATTGATTCGATTTCATCATCAAATAGTTCGATTCGATAAGGGGATAAAGAATTGACGGAAAAAATGTCTACTATGTCGCCACGGACCGCGTATTGTAAGGATTGATCGATTTTATTAACGCGCTTATATCCAAGCCTAGATAATTTGAATTTCAGTTTTTCTAAATCAACTTTGTCACCCTTTTTCAATGTAATAATCGACTCTAAGAAAAACGAGGGATTAGGCAAATAATGAAGTAATCCCGCAGGATGAGTAATTAGGATTTTCTTGCCAGGAGTTAATAACTGTCCCATCGCATATAGACGCTGCGAAAGAAGGTCACGGCTAGAAGAAATCGCTTCGGCGCGGAGAAGTTCATCGACTGGGAAAAACACAACCTCTTCTTCTTTGAAAAAGTTCAATAAGAACTCGTATATTTTTTGAGCGCCATATAGGTTATTTGCCACAATCGCGTAATTTCTTTTTTCTTTGGCAAATAGTCCCGCGAACATGAGGGCAACACCTAATGTGTCATTAACCACAAAAGGCCCCTTCTCTTTGTGGAGGGGGGTATTCGGCAAATATTTTTGAAGTGCGTCAAATAAGGTTTCCGTTAGTGATTCTCCTCTTTTTTCTTTGAAGAATTATAGATACTACTCGCGTAATCGAAGCTATGAGTAACGATATCTCTTAACGCCTTGCTTGCTAAGTCGGTCGCTTCTTCAATCGCGAGAAGTTCATCTCCTTTAGGCTTCCCTAAAACAAAATCGACCGCGTTTTTGTGGGGTGGTTCTCCAATGCCAACACGAATGCGAGCGATATTTTCATTACCAAACTGTTGGATGATGTTTCCAATTCCTTTATGCCCACCGCTAGAACCGTTTTTGCGTAAGCGGATAGTGCCAGGAGGAAGGGCCATTTCATCATAAACGATGACAATATCTTCTTCAGGAATTTTAAAGTAATCGGCAAGCGGCTTAACAAATTCCCCAGAAAGATTCATGAACGTTTCAGGTTTCCCAATGATAATGGGTTCATTAAAAATCGGATTTTTAACAATCCCGTACACTCCTTTAAAGCCAGAGCGGTCAAAAGATCCGCCCACCATATCTGCGAATTTATCGAGGGTAATAAAGCCCATGTTGTGCCTGGTGCCTTCGTATTCTTTACCAGGGTTCCCTAAGCCTACGAATAATTTCATTCTACTTTTGCCTCAATTGGCTCGGACTCAATTTTACGAATGACAGTTATCATGCGTTCAATCTTTTCGCGGTCATAATATTCAATTGGAGTGTCTAAAACATTGCCCACCATTTTTTGTTCTGGTGTTGCATCAGGATTATTCATAAGTATCTTGATAGAAGCCTTAAGCGTTAACTTTTGAGCCCATTTCAATTTTTTGAAATCAAAATCCCCACGAACTTGGTAATAACGGATGTGATATGGACTTAAATAATTGCGGTCGATGAGTTCTTTTCTTCCTTCATCTGTTGGAACGGACATACCGCAGCTAAAAACCAACACGTCTTTATCTTTTAATCGCGAATCATAGTCATAAAGGAAATCGTCAATGCCTTGAATCAAGCCATTTTTGACCCACCCTCCATAAACAACGATTTGATAATCGTCGATATTTTTCCATTTGAATTTTTTTAATGGGAAAACGTCACCATCAACCGCATGGGCGATATCGGTTGCGTATTTTTGTGTCGAGCCACAGCCGCTCGTATAAAGTACCAATGTTTTTTTCATGAAGGTAAGTTTAGCACATTCTTTTATAGATAAAAGAAGAGGCAACAACTACAATTAGTGCGATTATGAAAATAAAAGATTGTTTTGCTGATTTCGCACGCGGAGCAACGCTAGGACTCGGAATCTTGCCAGGCGTAAGTGTTGGAACGGTAGGAATTATTGTTCATGTATATGATAAGTTAATCGATTCCATTGACGGATTACGTCATAAATTTTGGCAATCATTCAAGACATTGCTCCCATTAGCAATCGGCTGCATTATTTCAGCGATTCTCTTGCTTCTTTTTTGGCAAAAAGTAGCTAGGCCATATATTCCTTTTATCACAATCAGCGTGCTTGCAGGAGCAGTCTTAGGAAGCGTTCCAATGATTTATTCGCAAATTAGTAGCCATATCAATTGGGCGCTAATTCTACGCGTCGTAGGCGGATTCATTATCGCTGCCGCAATCGGTATAGTTTCATTTTTAAGTGCAAAATTCAATTGGAATATCTGGAATTTTCAAGAAGCGTTCCTTAATCCGTTTCAGTCTTGGTGGATTTTTATCATCGTATTCATTGTCGGGTTTGTTGCTGCGGTCGCTTGCTTAATCCCTGGAATCTCAGGTTCCATGGTACTTTTTATCTTTGGTTTATATAATCCCGTGATTGGTATTTTTATTTCTCAAAGGGACAATGAAGGCAACGTGATTTATCCGTCCATTTTCCAAGATCAATCACGTTTAGGCTCGGGAATTCTATTGATAATCGTGTTATTAGTGGGGATTTTGCTTGGATTTTTTGCAATTTCCAAAGCAATGAAAGTCTTGCTAGAAAAATATAAATCCCACACATTTGAGGTAGTTTTAGGCTTTATTTTGGGCAGTATCGTTTCGATGTTTGTGAATAACGATATGTATGAGGTCTATTTTGATCCAAGTACATCTCAGTGGTGGCAATTTATGGTTGGCGGCATCTTGCTTATCACTATAACTATTCTTTCGGGATGGCTCATTAATCGCGAAGAAAAAAGAAACTTGTCAGAATAGAAAAACGTTTTTGATTGACGTTTTTTCTAACAAATTAATATCGAGCAATCGATTCAATATTCAGGGGGGATTATGCCAAGAACACTTGCGCAAAACGAAGAGCTTAAAGAGCAAAGGAAAAAGAAAATCGAGAAGGCTGCATTGCGTCTTTTTGCGAAGAAGGATTTTCAAGATATTTCTGTGGATAACATCACTTCCCTTTCGCGTTGCTCACATGGCCTTTTTTATCATTACTATCGAAACCAAGAAGAACTATTTCAGGCAATCGAAAAGGACATCTTGACTCGTGAAGGTAGCAAATACTGGATTGATTTCTCAAAATTAAAACAAGAGAATGTGGAAGACGGATTTAGTTCATTCCTGCACGCGCTTGAAACAATTTTTAATGGCGATAAGGACGTAATTTATTATTACGCCGCACTTGCTAAAAACGATTTTTCGCTAGAAAAAATTCCTTCCGCTTATTATAAAGAAAGCGATAAGTCTTCCTTTTGCAATTTAATTGAAAAAGCAATGGAAGTTGGACGCGTTAAGCAAGGAAAAGCTGAAGAAATCATCCATTTGTTTTTCCTAATTATTTCCGATAATTTGTCTAATATCGTTCAAAATAAGAAAGAATTCTTTTCTTTAGAAACATTAAAACGAATTTTCTAATTCTTAATGTATTCCTTTTGCTTCTTTTTTCTTTTATCATGAGAGCAAATGGGAACATTTGAAACAAACGAAATCGATACCGACAATATTGCACAAAATTTTAATGATTCTCCTGACAATATTGCCACTTCGGATGAATTATCACCGAAGGAGTGCTTTTTTAATCAAATAGACACCACCTATGCGAAGAAAAAGAGAGACAACGCTTTGCTTCTTAAAGCAGGAACAGTTCTAACCGTGTCCGCGACCGCTTTATTTGGGGGTTACATGATTACAAACGCATTCGTACCAGAGCTTCCTTCAATCGAAAACGTGTCCCAAGTCATTACAAATGGAACTCTGCACTACTCTTTCGAAGTTAAAAACAAAAATCGCTATAGTCTCACTTATATCGTCCAAATAAATCATGAAGATTTTGAAGGCAGTGCCCTAAATATCGATAAGGATGGGTTAATAGCAGGTGATATGTCTATTCCCTCTTATTCAAAAGAGATGGTAATCACTTCTTTATTTAAAGCGGTGATGCTTGATTACGCAAAAACAGTGAAAGAATTTATTATCCAAGGAGGAAAACACAATGCATAAACCAAAGAAAGTCGATCCCAAAGAGGCAATAAAGGAAAAAGATCCTTCCGTTATTAAAGAAATGATGGCGGAAGAAAAAGAAATCGTGCAGGAAAGAAAAATCGAAAAGAAAAAGGAACAAGAGAATTGGTGGAAAAGGAAAACTAGAAGCCAAAAAACTAATTTCATTCTCTCTTGTTTTGTCTTTGTCTTAGCCATTTTGGTTTTATCCATCTACATCTTTGCTCGCCAATTATTCGGTGACGCGATCGGAGATGCCTTGTTTGGTAAGGACATTGAAAACGGCTTTGTTTATTTCATCAAAGTTGCCCCTCCTGAAAAATGGGTCGCCACTGCGGTTACTATCGCTATCGGGTTTGTGATCGCCTTTATTCTTAATCTCATCATTAAAATTTCAACCTTTGAAAGCAAAAAAGCTAAAACGGTAGGGAGTTTAATTCGTAGCCTTGCAAAATACATTATCGTTCTCATTAGCGCTGGTAAGATCCTCACGATTTGGGGCGTGGATGTTGCAAGCGTTCTTGCTGGAATCGGCGTCATTACATTAATCGTTGGCTTAGGCTGCCAAAGTTTAATTCAAGACGTCATCAGTGGTTTATTCATCGTGTTTGATGATTTCTATGATGTCGGCGATATCGTCATCATCGATGGCTTTCGTGGAAGGATCAGCGAAATCGGATTAAAATCCACCAAAATTCTAGACTGGGGTGGAAACGAGAAAGCGATCAATAACTCCTCTATCACAACCGTCACCAACCTCTCCCGCGGTCCAAGCATGATTTTCATCACGATTAATATTTCTTATCGAGAAGATGTAGAACGCGTTGAAGGAATAATAGCAAACGCACTCCCACGCATTAAAAGTAAGATTCCTGCCATCACGGATGGCCCTTATTACAAAGGAATTTCCGGTTTCAATAATTTCGGAGTCGAATTGGCGTTTCTTTGCTTTTCCGATGAAAATGACCGTTTCCAAGTCACACGCGATTTAAATCGGGAGATTTATTTAGAACTCGCTAAAGAAAACGTATTAATCCCATTCCAGCAAATCACCATCAATCAGCCTTTAAAAGATGAAGCATTCCAAAAAGCCAACAAAGAGCAAAAAGAAGAAGCGGAAAAAATAACCAAATCTAATCGTCCGAAAAAGACAGCCCCAAAAAAGAAAACGTTCGCCGAAAAAACTAAAGACGTATTCTTTAATACTGCAAATGGAAAATAACTAACGTTGCTTCTTTTTCTCAAGCATTTTGTTATAACGCTTAATTGAGACATAAATATCCTTTAAAGCAGGATACATTTTGCTATAGCAATGCGAGAAAAGATAATCGTATTTTCGAGCATTTTCTTCATTTGGCTCAAAAGTAGCCGTGATTTGCACCATATTTTTTACGGCATCTTTGACGTTTTTATATTCGCCAATCGCTAAAAACCCTGCAATTGCGGCTCCTAAACTGCTTGTTTCGAAAGTTTGGACTCTAGAAACTGGTTTTCCCATGATATCCGCGGTAATTTGACAGATTTTGTCGCTTTGAGAACCACCGCCACTGATACGAATCAAAGGGATTTTGTGGTGGATTTTGTGTTCGAAATGTTCTAATCCTTCCCGTAAAGCGTAAGCGATGCCTTCAATAATCGCCCGATACACATGCTCACTAGTAATGGCATCGCTAAAACCGACTATCGCGCCTTTGGCTAAGGGACGAGCGAGTCCAGGGCCCCAATATGGTTGAAGAATCAAACCATCGCATCCTGGCGGGACTTGGTCCAAATTATCGTTGAATTTGCTAGTTAAAGAATCCGTGGATATCATGTCTTCAATATGTTCTCCACCGAACTCTTTCAAGAACCAATTAATCATCCAATAGCCACGATAAATTTGAATATCCATATTGAAATAATCTGGAATTGCCGCTGGATACCCTGGCAAAAACGGTTCAGATTCCGTATAACGTTTTCTCGTTGTCTCTACAGACGAAGCAGTTCCATATGAAATCGCCGCGGTGCGATCATCAATTACGCCTAATCCTAACGTCTCACAAGACTTATCGCTTCCACAAGCGTACATCTTAAGTCCTTCGGGAAGGCCAGTTTTATTAGCGGCTTCTTTTGTGATACCGCCGATAAACGAACCTTCAGGGACAATCTCGTTCAACCATTCTCCTTTGATGCCAAAGATTTGGCCTTGAAAATGCTTTTCTGGCTTTTTGTACCATTGACGGCGTTTAAAATTGATTGGGTAATGACCAGCCATATTGCTGGAACTATCTTTCATTTTCCCTGTGAGCAAATAAATAAAATAAGTTGAGATTGGGATAAATTTATCAATTCGCGCGTATATCTCTGGTTCGTTTTCTTGAATCCAGTTTGCAACCGACCTCTTGCGATTGAAATTAATTGCGTCCGTTTTTCCTACAAGCCGGAAAATCGCTCTAGCGGAAAATGGGAGTTTCTTTTTGCACTCTGCCGTCCTTTGATCAAGCCAAAGGATGGTTGGTCGAATTATTTTCTTGTCTTTATCGAGGAGAACTGCGCTATCGCGGAAGCAAGTTAAAGTAATGCCTTTGACGTTTTTTACCGCGATAGGATTAGCGCTAACCAAACGTTTTGTGCAAGCACATAAGCATTCGAAATAATAATTTGGGTCTTGTTCTGCATATGTTGGCAAAGTGGAGAAATAGGCGGGAGAATATTTTTCTTTTTCCATCGCCACCACATGCCCGTTTTTATCAAAAATGGCAACACGGACGCTTTGCGTACCGAAATCCATCGTTAATATATAAGGTGAATCACTCATAAATGGCCTTCCTTACGTTATTTTACCACGAGCAAAAGCGATTATGTGCTATCATATGACGGCAAAACAAGAGTTATTTTTATGATTATTTCTAGAGCACCGTTCCGCGTTAGCTTCTGTGGCGGAGGAAGCGATATCCCTTCCTTCTATGAAAAGTATGGGGGGTGTGTTCTTAGCACCTCAATCCGAAAATACGTTTATTTAGCCATAAACAAAGCGTTTAACGCGAACACGATTACGCTCAAATATTCACAAACGGAAGTCGTGACTGATCCTTGCGATATTCAGCATCGCGTTTTCAAACAAGTATTTAGTGATTTCGGAACAAAAGGAGTTGAAGTTACTTCGATGGCTGATATCCCAGCCGGAACCGGTTTAGGCTCTAGTTCTTCCTTTACGGTTGCTTTATTAAAACTCCTTTATACCTATAACGAAAAGGCCGCATCTACTTATAAAATCGCAAAAGAAGCCTGCGAAGTTGAAATCAATAAGCTAGGAAACCCAATCGGAAAACAAGACCAATTTGCTGCTGCATATGGCGGATTGCGGTTCTATGAATTTTTCCCAGACGGATTTGTTAAAGTTGAGCCCGTGATTATGAAGCATGAATCTTATAAGAAAATGCAAAATAACCTTTTGATGTTTTACACGGGTTTGACTCATAACGCGAATACAATCTTAAAAGAAGAAACAAAAAGCCTAAAAAGCAATCGCGACAAAATCGAAGCGACGAAAAAGCTCTGTGATATGACAAGGGAATTGAAATATTCTCTAGAACAAAATAATGTCGATGCCCTAGGCGAAACATTAAAAAGGAGCTGGGAAATTAAGCGCAGCTTAGCAACTGGAATCAGCAATCCTCTCATTGATAATCTTTATCAAAAAGCGCTCGAAAACGGCGCCGTTGGAGGAAAACTGCTTGGGGCAGGTGGCGGCGGATTTTTACTTTTCTATGTCCCAACCGAAGAAGGAAGAAGAAACGTGAGAAAGGCACTATCTTCCTATCAAGAAATGCCGTTTGAGTTAGATCAATCTGGCGTTTCTATTATCTTCATGGATTAACAATGAAAGCATTAATTCAAGCGGGTGGAGCCGGAACTCGATTAAAGGCCATCACTGGTGATTTACCAAAGCCAATGGTGAAAATCGGTGGAAAACCGATTTTGGAATGGCAGCTTCTTTCATTACAAAAAGCAGGCGTAAAAGACATCACAATCGTCATTAGTAAAAACGGGGAGTCCATCCCTGAATATTTTGGTGATGGTGAATGGCTCAACTTGAATCTTTCCTACATAAAAGAGGAAACTCCGTTAGGAACAGCAGGCGCTTTATATTATCTAAAAGACACCTTTAAAGAGGACTTTTTCATTGTTTTTGGCGATTTGATGTTAGATGTCGATTGGAATCGATTTCTAAAATTCCATCAAGGAACTGGAGGGATTTTGACGGCTTTTGCCCACCCTAATAGCCATCCTTTCGATAGCGATTTGCTCGTCACGGATAATAGTGACCGTATCATCAAGCTCGATAGCAAAAATAACGTAAGAGATTACTATTATGAAAATCTCACAAACGCGGGACTATATGTTGCAAGTCCAAAAATCTTTGCCTATGTTGATGCCCTAAAGAAAATCGATTTTGAAAAAGACATTCTTTCTTCTCTTATTCAAGTCGGTAAGGCTTACGCGTATCGAAGCAGCGAATATGTCAAAGATTGCGGAACGCCAGACCGTTATTACGCGGTGAATCAAGACTTAAAAGCAGGAATTATCGAGCCACGTTCCTTACGAAACAAACAAAAAGCGATTTTTCTTGACCGTGATGGCGTGATTAATCGCTTTGTTGGTCTAGTAACGAAAGCGGAAATGCTTGAATTAATTCCTTCCGCGAGCGAAGCCATTCGCCTAATCAATAATTCCGCCTATTTAGCGATCTGCATTACCAATCAGCCTGTCGTCGCTAGAGGCGATACTTCCTTCGAGGAACTAAAAAACATCCATAACAAAATGGAAGTGCTGCTTGGAAAAAGGGGGGCATATTTAAATGACATCTACTTTTGCCCCCATCACCCTGATAGAGGCTTCCCTGGAGAAGTAAAAGAATTAAAAATTGATTGTGATTGCCGTAAGCCAAAAATCGGGCTTCTATTAAAAGCGCAGCAAAAATATAACATCGATTTTTCTTCTAGTTATTTTATTGGAGACACCCTCCGAGACGTTCAAACGGGCATAAATGCACATTGCAAAACAATCCTTGTTACTTCTGGTGACGAACGCCTTGATCGCACTTTCCCAAACACAAAGCCAGACTTTGTGAAAAAAGATATTTTGGACGCCGTGGCTTTTATCCTAAAGCAATAAAAAAGCCCATGTATTCGATATCGTTTTCGCCAATAAGACAAAGAATTAAAGGTTCTCCAACTTTTCGTGGGGTGAGAGTGGGGTTTCAGCCCGCTTTCATAGGGCGCAGCAACCCGCAGACCCCACGATATGATTCGAGTTTTGCGATTTGGAAGAAAAACCTTCATAATCCCATTGTTGGCGCATCTTTCAATCATATCAGGAAGCGCATATTTCTCATTTTCAGCTGAGTTTCACCCCACGCAGTGTTGGAGTTTTCGAAAAGTCGCTCACCCCACGAAAAGTTGGGGAACCGAATTAAAAGTGGGTAGTTAACAATCCGTTTTCTCCTGACTAGTGAATAACAAAACGATATTTGCATCAGCCGCAGGCTAATAAAGATTTTTAATTTCCTATATCAATCGTAAATAATGATTTAATCAAGCCAAACTAATTCTTTCTCAACTTCCCAAAAACTTTTTCCATCCCAGATTTTGGCCTTTAAAAATTTCTCCCTCAGAGTTTCTTCGGTAGGGGCTTCCATTTTTAATTCTTCATAATCAATTAGATTTTTGTTTTGGTCTAGAACATTCTCATAGGTTTTGTCATCAACATTTTTAACTCTCCACTTTCTAATCCAAAGATGCATTTCGCGCTTATCATTAAAAGCGCCATCTAGAAAATAAATGTGATTCTTATAATAAATAGTGGCATCCGCATTCCACCATCCTGTGTCCAAAAACTGAGCAAGATTACCATTGATCATAACCAACATCCTCCAAATAATCTTTATATTTTTTCTTTACTTCACCATTTATAAATTCGGGATCTTGGCGATCCAAGCCAGGTAAATAACGATGTACATGCCATACGCTATGCAACCTGTCACCGTTGTTTAGGTTGGGTTCTGGATGATATGCGATTTCAATAATAGGCTCATGGTTTTCGCCATAAATCCTCATAGCATGGAAAACGCCTTTTTTATAGATGACATATACCGTATTAGCAGAATGGGAATAATCGGGCATAGAATGGTTTCTTCCTATGCCTTCTATTACTTTTTCACCATGTGGAAGAATGTTCATGGTTTCGTACTCTATATCTGTAATGCGTCCATTTTTAGCAACGGATCCTCTTGATGACATATCAATTCGCCTCCTTTGATATTGTTCCATCCCAATTGAATAATCTTATTTGATTTCTTTGAGACAACTGTTTCTTGCCGCCAAAAGTATCTTCATAAGGAATTACGCATACATCATTGGGAATTCCGGCCATTCTTTGACCGACACATATCTGCCTTGAATTAGGGAATCGTTTTCTTAACTCTTGAAGGCCTTTCAAGAGCAATGGCCTACATTCTTCGTTGTTTACTCCAAGAGTAGATATGAAGAAAGTAGAACCATCTCTAAGACCAGCAAAGCAAATATCATAAGTGTCTTTGTCTACCCAACCCACCGTCGGATAGACTTTTATACCATAACTTTGAAGATATCGTCCGAACCAACGGGATTTTCCGACTGCCTGGATAATGGACCATTTGTTCATTCCGGGATGCATGCTGAAATCGAGAGATGTAGCTCCATAATATCCTGAAATTTTTTCGATGAACTTCATAGGATTTTGGTATTCTTTATCCAACAAGTCATCGAAAAGGAAGGAATGAACTATTTTGCGCTCTTTGTCACCATCGTTTTTTGAAACATTAGTAGGATTGATTAGGAACAAATTACTTCCCATCAAAGATATAGGCAATCCTTCGCTTTCGATAAAAGGGATGTCAAAGACGTCTTTTCCCCAATCAATCGGTTCAGGACGCATAACATTCGTAAATTGCTGTGTATTATAAATAGGCATAAATCAAAAGTCTCCTTTTAAGCGACCTTTGATATATAATCTTTTTGTCCTAGGATTATATCTTAAGGTCTTGATCAAGGCACCTGCCAGTGTCTTGATCATTTTAGTTTTTGTGAATTTTAATGTATCTAGTTGCGGCTGCTGGCTGACATCGTAACATGATATTTCCTTCTAATCTCTTTAGACGTAAGACATAGACATTGCTCATAGGGCATGAGCAATTCCGATGCAAAAGTATCGGCCTGCCATTCAGGATCTTCAAAAACTCTCGGTTTGGTAGGAGATACCGTTCTTGAAAAGTTCATTAGATTCAAAACTCGATGAAGCACAAAATGGCCTATTTCATGAGCAATCGTGAAATTTGCTCTGCAATACCTTTTATGAGTGGCTTGTTCAATGACTGATTCCTTAAAATAAATGGTTCCAGTCGTTATATCTGTTTTAGCTTCCTCACTTATTTCAAAGATAGGATCATCATCGGGCAATACCGCATAATTGAACCCATACCTAGAAAGTTTGAATGTAAAAACATCCAATGTCTTAACCAAATTGATGAACTCATCGGTATTCACTTCAAGAAGTTTTTCTCTTACAAACTGAGCAACGTTTCTTATGTCTACAATTTTCAGTGGTTTAGCAATTTTACTAGTCATCATCGCCTCCTAAATACTTCATAATCTCTTCGCACTCATTTGGAGAGAGGTCTTTCAATTTTCTCGAAAGTGTGAAAGCCAGTTGTCTTTGTGGGCAGATCGTCGAATACAAAGATATTGAGATCTTGCTTGCCGAATTGACTTCCGCACGAGCGAATTCTCCCCTCCTCTCTTTTGAAAGATGGTAGATGTCACTAATTTTGTCGACAAAGCCGGTAGGAATTCCACGTGCTCCGTTCTCAATAGCTGATAAATAAGACACAGATATTCCTAGCTTTTTCGACATGGAAGACATGTTTTCCCCTTTATCGATCCTTAGTTTTCTAATTTCCTTTCCTAATTCTGTAATCATTGTCATTGGCTCCTAACAAGAAAGATGGTACACCATCAAAAATTTATTTTCTACTATTTTGTGTAATATTTCTACAAATTATATTATATCGCCTGTTATTTCGAAGTCTCAAACCGCCTGTATTAAATAATCCCAACTACTTAAAATAGCACGAATGTGAAGTACTCAAGGATTAAGGACAAACAGCTTTCTACTTTATGTCTTTTATAGTTTTGGTTGTGGTCGCGTTTGCGATTTTTTGTCTCAATTGCTATTTGCCGGTCATTTTCAATCTCCTATCATTCAATGGAATCTGGGTTTTCTCTCCTGGCTCAACATCTCCAAGACGAATAAAGAACTCAACTCATAAAGAGAAACAGATTCATCGAAAATAGAGGCTAACATGAGTCTAATCAATCCGAAATTCGTAGCCGTAAACTATGTCACGCAGATAACTTTGCCATCAAAATGAAAACTCGAAAGCGAAGGGTGAGGTTAAATGTCCCGAAACCCTTTTGCCCATTTAACTTCTTCGGGTAAATCCAGGCGGAGTGTGAAAGATTTCAAGAAAAGGTTGTACCGCCGTGATAGAAAACAATTCCCAAATTTTGACGTTCAAACAAGCCTAATCCGAATGAAAGTGTTCTTCAAAATAGGCTTTTTTTGTTTTATATACTCGTGAGTATAATACTTATGAGTATATAAGGAGGAAAGCTTATGTTTTATGGAAGAAAACAAGAATTAGAGCAATTGGAAAAAGAATATCAATCAAAGCAAAACTCTTTATGTGTTATCTATGGAACAAGAAGAATCGGCAAGACATCCTTAATCAACGAATTTATCAAAAACAAGAAGCATGTAATGTTTCAAGCGAAAGAAATGTCTAATCAAGACAACTTAAGATCGTTTTCTCATAAGATATTAGAAAGCTTTGGGCGAGAAGATGAATACGTATATTCGACATGGGAAAAAGCCTTTGAGGCGGCCATTTCTTTTTTTGGCGATGAAAAAGGGGTGATTGTAATTGATGAATATCCATATTTAGTGAAAGCGTATGAAGGAATCGCGTCAATCATTCAGGATATATTCGACAACAAAATTAAAAACAGCAATATCATGATTATTTTATCCGGTTCCAATATTTCTTTTATGAAACGCGAACTGAACGATAAACAGTCACCGCTATACAAAAGAGCAACATTGAAAATGAAAGTCAATAAAATGCCCTTCGATGAAGCCGTCTTGTTTTTGAATCGTTATTCGAATGAAGACAAAATGAGATTTTTATGCATGTTTGGGGAGTACCCCTACTATTTATCAAAAATCGATAGCAGGCTCTCTTTTGAAGATAATGTTAAAAACTTGCTGTTTAATGAGAACTCGATATTGTTGGATGCACCGAAATTAGTGTTGTTGAATTCGTCAAGGGAGCAAAGCTTCTACAATTCAATTTTGTTTGCTTTAGCAGGTAAGAAAAAAGGCCTGACGGAAATTGCCGATTTGATGAACGAAGACGCCACGAAGGTTAACAAGTATATAAAAACTCTAATAGACGCAGAAATAGTGATTAAAAAGGAGATGTATAACTCAAAACGGCAAACTTATTATTATATTTCCGACCCAGTGCTTCGATTTTATTACCGATTTTTGCTTAAAAACATCGACAAAATTGAAGCAGGATACGGACTAGCAATCTATGAGAGATTAAAAAAGAAGATCGACCAGTTTGTTTCGTTTTCCTTTGAAGACGTTTCTATTTCGTATATGGAATATTTGGGCAAAAATGGAAAATTAAACGGCATCTATTACCCAATTCAAAATTTGACCATAGAAAAATCAGAATTAAACCGATCAATTGAAATCGATGGAATTGCAAAAGATGGAGACTCCCTTTTGGTAATCGAATGCAAATTTACAAAAGAGAAACGAACGATTCAAGATTTTGAGAAAATGGTTGAGAACACATCAATCAAGATGTTTTCCTCTATTAAAAATATTAATTATTACATCATTTCTAAAAACGGATTCGATGATTCGTTACTCAATCTAAAGCAAAATAATCTCCATCTCATTTCCTTAAACGAAATGTTCCGCTTGTGAAAAGACCGTGGAAAGAATTCCGAAGATAGGACGATCAAATCGTATTTTGGCCTTGCTTAAGTTCAAGATATCGGCTATTGACGCAATTAAAAGTTGTGAGAGTTTTAGGAATTTTGTGTGGTTGTTCTCCTCTAAAAGATAACACCAGTCTCTTCTTACCAAAGTATTTAATGATTCCTTTTCAGTACTTAACATTTGTTTCGACTAGTGTAGTCCTCTCGGAAGGAAGTTTCTTCTCGCTATTTTGGTGACCAAGCGGTCTTTGCATCAACAACGTGCAATAAAGACTTTTTTAATAATTAGGTGTTTCTATCGATATTCAAATCAAAAATCAAAGATAATTCTTCCCTTTCTTCTTCTAAGAAGAAACCCCACGTGTTAATATTTAACGCGTCAGGGCGCTTTCGAGCGCCTCAATTAGATTGTCATTAGGAGGACAATATGGCAGAAAAGAAGTACGTTTACTCCTTCAAGGAAGCTCACCAAGCTCATCTTGGTAAAGAAATCCTTGGTGGAAAAGGCTTCGGATTAGCCGAGATGACCGCTGCTGGAATCAATATCCCAGCTGGATTTACCATCTCCACTGAAGCTTGCAATCTCTACTACGAATCCGGAAAGAAAATCCCTGATTTCGTGTGGAATGACATCGTTAGTCACATTCATGATGTCGAAAAGACCGTTGGTAAATCCTTCGGTGGAGGCAAAGGAATGCCTCTCCTTGTCTCTGTTCGTTCTGGCGCTCGTCAATCCATGCCAGGTATGATGGATACCATTCTTAACCTTGGCTTAAATGACACCACCGTTCAAGAACTCGTTGATGCAACTGGCAATGAACGCTTTGCTTGGGATAGCTATCGCCGTTTCATGCTCATGTTCACAAACATCGCCAAAGGACATCCAAGAACCGAAATGGACGCGATGTTAGACAAGATCAAAGAAGACAATGGTTACAAACTTGATACACAAGTCACCGTTGCTCAACTCAAAGACCTCGTCAAAGAATACAAAGCCTATTATAAAAAGGTCTTCGGCGAAGATTTCCCAACCGACCCATATGAGCAATTGAAAGAAGCCGTCGCCGCAGTCTTCCGCAGCTGGGACAACCCACGTGCTAACGTTTATCGCCAAATGAACGGCATCCCATATGAATGGGGAACTGCTGTTAACGTTCAAACCATGGTCTTCGGAAACATGGGTGAAGATTCCGGAACTGGTGTTGCTTTCTCTCGCTCCCCAAGTGATGGTACGAAAGAAATCTACGCAGAATTCCTTCCAAATGCTCAAGGTGAAGACGTCGTCGCCGGCGTTAGAACCCCATTACACATTGATGAACTCAAGAAGAGAATGCCAGATGTTTATGATCAATTCACCAAAACGATCAAAAACATGGAAGCTTATTTCAAAGATATGCAAGATATGGAGTACACCGTTGAAAAAGGCAAACTCTACTTCTTACAAACCCGTAACGGTAAGAGAACTGCTCGTGCTGCTTTAAAGATTGCTTGTGACCTTGTCGACGAAGGATTAATCGACGAAAGAGAAGCTTGCTTACGTGTCGAACCAAAACAGCTCAATGACCTTCTCCATCCAACCTTCGATGAAGCTGATCTTAAAGCCCACACTCCTGTGATCAAAGGACTTCCAGCTTCCCCAGGCGCTGGCACTGGCGCTATCGTCTTTGACGCTGATGATTGCAAAGCCTGGCACGATGAAGGCAAGAAAGTTATTCTTGTCCGTGCTGAGACTTCCCCTGAAGACATCATCGGAATGGTCAATAGTGAAGCTATTCTTACCGCACGTGGTGGTATGACTAGTCACGCCGCTGTCGTTGCCCGTTCCATGGGTAAATGCTGCGTCGCAGGTGCAACCGAAATCGTAGTCAATGAAGAAGCGAAGACCCTCAAAGTCGGTGATAAGGTTTATCACGAAGGCGATATCCTCTCCGTCAACGGCACCACTGGCTTAGTCTATGAAGGCGCCATCAAGATGGTCCCAGCCGATTTAGGCGGTGACTTTGGACGCTTAATGGGATGGGCCGATAAATATCGCCGTCTCAAAGTCCGTGCGAACTGCAACACTCCTGAAGATGCTCACAATGCACAAAAATTCGGTGCGGAAGGCATTGGTCTATGCCGTACTGAACGTATGTTCTTCGCGCCAGAACGCATTCTCAATATGCGTTCGATGATTCTCTCTGACACCACTGAGCAAAGAGAAGCTGCGCTTGAAAGAATTCGTCCATTCTTAATGGGCGACTTCTACGATATGTACATGGCTAACCCAGATAGCCTCGTCAACATCCGTCTCCTCGATCCGCCACTTCACGAATTCTTACCAGAAATCGGTGATGAAGCGACCATCAAAGATATTGCTGAGAAACTCAACGTTACGGAACAAAAAGTCAAAGATCGTATCAATCAACTTCACCAAGCTAACCCAATGATGGGATTCCGTGGTGTCCGTCTCTGCGTTGCTTATCCAGAAATCTATGCGATGCTTGCCCGTGCCATTATGCAAGCGGCAATCAAAGCGAGCAAAGAGCTTGGTCACGATGTCGAACCAGAAATCATGATTCCTCTTGCTGGAGAACTCAAAGAATACAAGTTCGCGAAAGACGTCGTCGTGAAAGCCGTTGAAGATGAAATGGCTAAAGAAGGCAAGAAACTCGTCTACCACATTGGTACGATGATTGAAATCCCAAGAGGCGCCTTACGCGCTGGGGATCTTGCCAAAGAAGCCGAATTCTTCAGCTTTGGCACAAACGACCTCACGCAGCTCACCATGGGCTTCTCCCGTGATGATAGCGGACAATTCCTCCCATACTACTACGATAGAAAGATTTACGAATTCGACCCATTCCAGACCATCGATGTCGAAGGTGTCGGCGAACTCGTGAAAATCGCCTTCCAACGCGGACGTGCGACCCGTCCAAATCTTCTTGTCGGTGTCTGCGGAGAAACCGGTGGAGATCCTGCTTCCATCATCTTCTATGATGAAGTCGGACTCGACTATGTCTCTTGCTCCCCATTCCGTGTACCTCTCGCTAGACTCGCGGCTGCTCAAGCCAACATCTTGCATGAGAGAGCGAAAGGCAAGAAATAAGGCTTAAACCTTAAACTTAAAGGCTACTAATCACCAAGGTAACTTGGCCAAGTAGCCTTTTTTCTATTTGGAATCCCACTTACGAAAAAAGAGGAATTCAATCCTCTTCTTCCATCGCTTTTGCTAAAGCATTCAACTTGAAATGAATGTCTTTCTTTTCGTCAACGGCTCCCACGAGTCGATTGTGGATAAAAATATTTAAATTGTCCTCAATATGTCCGGCGCGGACTCCGCGGATTTCAATCACGCCATCTTCTAATAAGGTGCCTAGCTTACTCCCGCCAAAAAAGATAGGGGCGCCTTTCCCATGACTTCTTCCGATATAGCCAACACGATTGTTATCAATATAAACATCATGTTCGTAAAGCGTCGTAAAATCCATAACGATATTATGGAACGTTTTCTTCTATTTAGGAAATTTTTCTAATTTTTAAAACGGTTTCTATTTCGTTTTCTTTAGGGTGTGGGTGATAATTGTCGTATAGCCTTCGTTTTCTAGTTTGTGAGAAGCGTCTTTAATCGCTTTCATGTTTTTGCTTAGCGCAAAACAAGCGCTTCCAGATCCTGTCATCATCGAAGCGGATAACCCAAATGATTTTAATTCATTTACGATATGTTCCACTTCAGGAAGGAGTTTCTTCGCAGGTTCATACAAATCGTTTTGCATTGACTTGGATAAAAGGTCAAAATCGCCATTTTCTAACGCTTTCTTTACGTTGTTTGTTTCATCAAGTTCATGCTTGAATTCAAAAGAATCGGCTTCACCATAAACCGCTTTGGTGCTTAGACCAAGTTTAGGTTTAACTAATAAGCAAACATATTGTTCTTTTAATGGGAATGGGCTGATTTTCTCACCGATTCCAGAAACAATCGCGGGTTCATTATAGAAAAAGAACGGAACATCCGCGCCGATGGATAAGGCAATTTTTTGAAGCGTTTCACTAGATGCGTTCAAGCGCAAAATCCGATTGACGCCTTGAATAATCGCAGCCGCGTTGCTACTTCCTCCACCTAAACCTGCTGCATAAGGAATTTCTTTGTGGATCGCGATGTTAAATTGATCTTTAAAATGAAATTCATCACGCATCGCATTGAGAGCCTTCATGCAAAGATTATGGCGATTGTTACGTAAGCCAATATCGTCGCAAGTGATAAAAGAATCGGGGGAATTGGGTGTTTTGCATAATTCAATTACATCATGTAATTCAAGCGGCAAAAACACCATTTCTAATTGATGATAGCCATCCTCTTGCTTCCCTAAAATATGAAGCGAGACATTAATCTTGGCGTAGGAACGAATGACCAATGAACTTGGAGCAAATAGCATAGTGCGAGATTGATAATACTAGTAATTTTCGTTAGTGCAATATCGACAATAATTTTAAGTAACTATTTAAGTCAATTTCTTCAGGACGTTTGTTGGGTAAGATTCCACTCTCTCTTAAGGCGTCCTTCGCTTTTTCTTCGTCTTTTAAAAAAGAAGAAAGATTATTCAATATCGTTTTGCGGCGATGTAAGAAAAGCGCGGAGGTAAAGGAATATAAATCCTTTGCTAAATCAATCGAGGCATCTTCTTTGAACGACAAAGAGAAAACCAAAGAATCAACATGCGGAGAGGGAGTAAAAGAAGTTCTAGGGACAACAAATTCCTTTTTGATGTTGCTTCGATACGCGATTAATAAAGATAATGGTCCATATCCTTCTTGCTTTGGTAAAGCAGATAAGCGCGAAAATACTTCTTTTTGAACCATTATTGCGGAGAATTTGCAATTTGAAGCATTTAGAAGAATCTTTTCTAAAAGTGAAGAAGTGATGTAATAAGGGAGATTTCCAATGATTTTTGTAAACGGGGTCATGTCGTATTTGAGGGCGTTCGCTTGATAAACGGACACATTAGGAAAATCTTCGAAATCGTTTTTTAGTTTCGTAACAAGCCCTTCATCGATATCGATTAATGTCGTAGGAACGTTATACGCGGCTAAATAGAAGGAAAGGGAACCGGCACCACTTCCGATCTCTAATACACGATCATCGCGATTCATCTTTAATAAACTAACGATTCGTTTCGAAACGTTTTTATCCACAAGAAAGTTTTGGCCAACTTCGTGTTTAGCGAGGAGTTTGTATTCGGCGATGATTTCAAAATAGCGGTTCTCATCCATGTAGCGCTTCCTCCAAATCTTTTTTCGTGAGTCCTAAGGCATTAGCCCGTTTTAAAAGTGATTTTCCATTCGTAAACCCGAGGTGAAATTTCGCGCTTATTTTTTCACGATTTTTTGTCGCGTCATCCGTCGATACTAGATGCAAGTCAAATAAGTCTTGATAGGTTAATGACGCCTTCCCTTCATAATGAGAAGGAACTAGATGACTAAGCGCTTCAAGAATGACATCTTTACTAGACTCAGCAACTCCGACTTTATGATGCTTGATTGCTTTTTCTTTTGGAATATACGCATGAAGCAACCCAGGAATGTTTTCGTCTAAGATATCGCGAATTCTCTTTCCTGGGGAATCTGGGTCAGTGAGCACGACGACATCTCGAATTTTCTTCGATTCTTTGATGAAATTTATTGTTTCACGTGAAACTTCAGAGCCGTTTGTAATGATGATATCAGCATCAAGAAAAGACTCGATTAAATCTTTGTCGGTCTTTCCTTCTACAACGATTAATGCAGGGTATCTATTCATTGCTTTGGCTCCACGTGAAACAAAGAGGCGACATTATTACGAATCACTTCCGTTACTTTTTCTACGCTTAATTGTTTCAAAAAAGCGATTTGATTCACGATTTCTTTTACGTATGCAGGGTGATTTTCTTTCCCACGGTACGGAGCGGGAGCTAGATATGGTGAATCGGTTTCGCTTAATAATCGTTCAAGCGGGCAAATGGCTACATTTTCTTTCGGCGTTACGGCGTTTTTATAGGTTATTGGCCCATCAAATCCAAAATAAAGGCCTAATTTAGCGAATTCACGAAGAAGTTCGCTAGAGCCACTATAGCAGTGTAAAACCCCATGATGGATGATTGGGTGCTCTTTTAATAAAAGCAAAGTGTCTTCGCTTGCATCACGAGAATGAATGCTGATTGGTAGGGAAAGTTCATTCGCCAAAGCAATTTGCTTAATAAACCATTCCTTTTGCAATTCGTGATTCTCTTTTTCTTTGTTCCAATGATAATCAAGTCCGATTTCGCCAATCGCAACAACCTTTTTGTCTTTGGCGAGTTCCTTTATTTGCCGTAAAGAGTCTTCTTTTTCTTCTTCGATATTTTCAGGATGAATCCCGATAGCGGCATAAACGTTAGGAAATTCATGCGCGACCATAACGGCTTTACGACTACTTTCTAAATTCCATCCAGGGACAATAAAAAGATTCACGCCTTCTTTTATAGCTTCATCAATGATTTCTTTTCTATTAGGAAAAAGAGAATCATCATTAATGTGACAATGCGTATCGATATAGGTCATTTTCCAACGCAGAAACGCGAGAAAATCTCATCGGTGAGATCTGTCGTAGCTTCTTCTCCCAATAATTCTCTAGCCGCATTATAAGAAGCGGATAAATTCACGGAAATCAAATCGATTGGTAACTTTGCCGCACAGTCGTTTTCCGCTTCAGAAAGGCATTTATCAATTTTTCTAAGCAAACCTAGTTCTCTTACGTTACTTAAAGATGGGTTTGTATAGGCTTCGCTAGAAACGCCTAGCGTTTCGTAAATTTTATCAAGCAAAGGCTGAATTTTTCCTTCAAGGGCGGAAATATAAATCGCGCCTTCTTTTCTTTCCTTAACCAAATCGCTTTTGTTATAAACCAAAATCGTCTTCTTGTCTTTGGCGTAACTAAGAATCTTTTTATCTACTTCTTGTAATCCTTTTGTCGCATCAAGAAGAAGAATAACCATGTCCGCTTCTTGAATCATTTTTTGACTTTTAACCATGCCAAGCGCTTCTAAAGCATCTCCTTCTTCGCGAATTCCAGCCGTATCTAATAGATGAAGCGGAATCCCTTGAAGATTAAGCTCCCCTTCTACGACATCGCGCGTCGTGCCTGGAATATTGCTGACAATCGCTTTATCTTCGTGAAGAAGCGCGTTTAGTAAGCTTGATTTTCCAACGTTCGGTTCGCCAACCAAGGCGACTTTCACGCCTTGCCGAATGATAATACCTTCTTCTCCGCCTGCGATGAGTTTTTGAACTTCTTTACGAATCGGCTTGATGGCTTTTGCGATGGAATCGACATTCGCCTGTTCGATATCTTCGTATTCTGGATAATCGATATTGACTTCCACCAAACTAAGGAGGTCCGCCAAAGACTTCTTCAAAGGGGTAATCAAAGAACTTGTCTTCCCTAATAAGGACATCAAAGAAAGGTTTTTTGCTTCTTTCGTTGTAGCGTTAATAAGATCGTTCACGGATTCCGCTTCGACAAGATCCATTTTGCCGTTATAAAAAGCGCGCATCGAAAACTCGCCACGCGTAGCGTAATTCGCCCCACGTTTTAAGTAGCACCCAATGATTTGATTGGCGATGAGGACACTGCCATGGCAAGTAATCTCCACCACATTTTCCCCAGTCATCGTGTGAGGGGCTGGATAAGCGATAAGGACAACAGAATCGATAATCTCATCACCTTCATGAATATTGCCAAGGAAAACGGACCTCTTTTCGAGGCCCGATATCTTGTGGGTAAAGATTTCGTCTGTGATACTAAAAGCTTCGTCACCACTTACGCGAATTAAATGTAAGGCGCATTTAAGAGGGGCGGTGGCAAGCGCGACAATCACGTTTCCCATAAACAAAGGCTATTCCTTTCTTAGTTTTCCAGAAACCCCATGAATCCGAATGCTTCCGCCTTTGGTTCTCACTAAGCTTTTTGCATAGGCAATAGCTTCATCTTGTGTCTCAAAGAGTTTAATTGCTCTTTCTCCAGCCGCGAGTTTGACTTGCCATTTGCCATTTTGCTGTTTGCTAACGTGATAAACGCGAGGAACGGAATGATAAGAGGCACCGTCAACGTTTCCGTCTTGCCTAGATTCGTCACCTTGACGAGCAAAATCTTTTTTCGTTTTAAGAATAACGACTTTCTTAACGTTGCTCTTTGGTGCCACTACTGGAGCGGTAGTTACATTCTCAACCGGAGTAGAAATAGAAGAGGCGGGTTCTTCTTTTATAGATTCGTTTGAAACTTCTTGAGCTTCGTCTTTTTCGTCTTCGATTTCTTCTTTGGTTTCGATTTTCAATTCTTCCTCAGGCGAATCGGATTCATCCTCTTCAATAACTGAGTCAATCGTTTCAGCGACAGTCGCATTACGAACGGCATTTCTAACGCCTAAGAGGAGCATCGTAAGAAGGAGAATTCCTAATACGCCAATTCCGATAATAAGGAGCGTCTTGTACCAAACAAAAGTGCTAAATAAGAATGGCTTGAAAACAAAAACGTCTGGGAAAGAAGCCTTTCCGTTTGCAACGAAAAGATAATCAAACAATGCAATAAATCCAAAATAGAGAGCGGCGGGAATTAAAGCAAAGAAAGAATTGCGGAATTTGATTTTCGGTTCGAGTTCAAAGAACAAATAATCAAAAATAACAAGCGCAGGAGCGACAATACTAAAGAATAATGGAGCATGATAATCCAAAAGAATATTGATAAAAGAGAGCTGATTTGTGGAGGAAAAACCAAGTGATTCAATTCCATACACAAAGCCATCAAGAACAAAATAATTGATGACAGCAAATAGCGATAACCCTGCAGAAAGCGTCTTTAAAACCCCAACAAACTTAGAGGTTGGTTTATCTACTGCAGCACTTACGATATGAGAAATAACAGTAATTAAAGCAACAACTGCAGCAAATAACCCTGCAATAACGCCAAATTCGAATAGATAATCCAAAGATTTTAAATTAGCGAAGAATTCTTTGCTAACACCTTCAAAAGGTAAAAAATTAAGCGTCATATTCAGCGAAGCAAAAGCAATCGTGGCAATGATTAAGATATTTAGAATCAATGAGAATACGTACTTTCCTTTTTTCATATCGTAACTCCTCCTATACGAAGACTATAAGTCTTCAGTTTTTCCACAAGATAAGTATAATCCGTCTAAATTGATAAGGTATATAAAAATTGACGCTAAGAATTGCCATTTCACCCTTGAGGTGAATTAAAAATATGTAATTATTTATTTTTTATCGAATGTTTTTTAAAAATGTAAATCGCTAAGAATTATTCTTAATCTCTTCAGGCGAAATTTTTAGTCGCAAAAACCATCTAAAATAACTTCTTTTGACGTTACTTCTATGGCAAATTCTTTTAAAAGAAAATATTCACTTCACATTTGGTCGTACAAACATGCTTTTTAGAGAGGTTAGAATCTACGATTCGACAAAAAATAGGTTCGCTGCCACTTTTAGCAATTCATCTTTGGCGTTCAGCTCGTTTTTCAATGGTTAGCGGCATCATGATAGAGATGATGCGATGAACGTACAAACGTTTTCACCTATAAATGTAGGATTTTAAAAAAGAGGTGCGTTTTTGCACCTCGTTTTCATTATTCTACGTAACGAATTGCTACCGCTCGATCTGCGCCTTCGCCACTACTCTCCGTTTTGATGTGCTCCATGCCGTTTAATGCGTTATGGATAACACGTCTTTCATCAGGAGTCATTGGGTCGAGTTGAACGTCGACATGGCTTTTAAGAACTTGATTTGCAGTACGCTTTGCTAAATAGGTAAGGCGAGAATATTTGTCTTCCTTATAGCCTCCAACATCGAGAAGGATTCTATAACGATGACGGAAGTGATTCGATACAGCCAAGCGGTCTAATTCGTTAAGCGCTTGAAGGGTTCTTCCGTTTTTGCCAATCAACACTGGATTGCGTTTACTGTCGAGAGTTACATGAATGATATCGTCTTCGATTGTGCTAGTGGCGCTAGTTTCAATCCCCATCGCGGTCAACCCATCGACAAGGTATTGCTTCGCGAATTCCGCTGCATCTTCGATCGTGTAAACTTCGATTGTGGCTTTTTTGGAGAATAGCCCCTTCTTTTCTTCCGTAACCTTATAGACAAGTCGCTCTGCAGGAATGCCTAATTCAAGGCTAGCGGCTTGTAAGCATTCTTCAATTGCTTTTCCTGAAAATTCCTTCATGTATTCTTACCTCTAATTTTTCTTCTTTTTTGCTCTTGCTATGAGTAATTGAGTTAAAGCGGTTTGTCCCATAGAAATAACGGCACCGATCGCCCAATAAACACCCATCGCGGCAGGTAAAATAAAGCCTGTGATGATGGTGAAGATTAACATACCATAGCTAATCCATTTCATTTGGCTAGTAGCTTTGTCTTGCGCAGGATTTTTAGAAAGTTTTGGCATATTCTTTTGTCTACGCTTATTAATCCATTGTGGGAGCATCATCGCAAAGAACTGAGTTGCGGCCATAATAAGGAACAAAATCAAAGCCGTCCACCAACCGGTTGTATTGAGATACCAAGTCCCTGTTGTGTTGAAAAGAACATCCTTGATTCCGTCAGAAAGACGGAGATTTAAGAACGATCCGCTAGAAAGAACCGCACTACCTTGTAAAGCGTTCCAAACCGCGATGAATACAGGGAATTGAATGAATAAGAACAAAATGGAAGAGAATGGAGAAACTTTGTTTCTTCGATATAAAGCCATTTGTTCTTGCTGCATTCTGGCTCTTTCAGAAGTATTGGTGTTGCTATTTGGATATTTTGCCTGAATCTTCGCAAGTTCGGGTTGTAGCATTTGAATCTTTTGTTGATCCATTGTGCTCTTGAAAGTAATCAACATCAAAACAGCGCGAACAATCAATGTAACAAAAACGATAGCCCAGATTTGGCCTACGCCCGTTAAAGCCGGATCCATACCAAATGCAAAGGTATCAACCATCCAAGCGACTGGATAAACGATAAGACCTTCTAGGAAGCCTTTGCTCCAAGCATCGCCATAGCTCTTGGCTCCAATTTTAACTTCCCAGTTGCTTTGATTGCCATAATGCCCGTATTCGCCATCACGAGTGGCAACACAGCTACGATAGGAATTAAGTTTTGTCTCGATTTGAGATTGATAAAGACGGGTGAATTCAGCGGTTGGGCATTTCTCATTGCCTAAAGAAACACGAAGTTCATTCGTCCACATATTCCAGTTGTACCAGAACGTTTCTTCGCCTTGTTCGTTTTTGCCTAAGAATTTCTCATAGCCAAACGCGCGAAGAATTCCGGGATTAGTTTCCGCTTCTGAATTTTCTTCGCCATCGCTATCGTTAATCGTAAAAGGATTGACGTCTTCCGCAGTCAATTGGCTACGGCTCGTAATGGTTTTTTCATTGATGGTATATTTGCTATCGATAGCGCATTTCACCGCGTTTTCGAGAACTTTTTTATCCATCTCAATGAAGAATTCTTGCGAAGGAATCGCGTAATTATTCGATTTTGCCTGAGCTAAAACATTCTTCACTAAGAATGTGCTTTTCTTCGCGACAAAATTCCCGTCTTGATCAACGGGAACGTATTCATAAAGGGTGTCGTTATCATCAAAAACTTGTTTGGCGACGCCTTTATAATCTTCAGGAATTGCGTCTTTGTTGCAATAAACTGTTACACCTTGCTCATAAGGATAAGCGATATTTGCTTTATCCGTTGTAGAACAAAAAGTATTGCAGCCAGTCAATAAAACCGCTGCACCAACAAGGCCAAGTCCCCCGATTAATTTAATTTTATTATCTCGTTTCAATGCCTGTATCTCCGATTTTGCCAAGAGTATCTATGAGTTCTTTCGTATTAGAAACAAACTCATCCGTTTTGTACGATACCCGAACGATAATCACAATATCGTAAGGGAGGTTGAGGGGCAAATTAGAGCCAATCATCGCCCTAATTTGTCGTTTGATGCGATTTCTTGTCACGGCATTCCCGTTCTTTTTGCTAACGCTAATGCCGACGCGAGTCAAAAGTTCATCTTTTTTGTGATAATAAATAACAAAATGCTTACTTTTGACGGAGCGGGATTCATGAATAATAGAATCGAATTCTTGGTGTTTTCTTACTCGATTGATACGTTTCATAAACCCCTTAAAACAGAAAAAGGCCTATCAAAAGGTCTTAGTCAGCAATTTTTGCGCGGCCTTTGGCTCTACGACGAGCAAGGACCTGACGGCCATTGTGGGTTGCCATTCTGGCGCGGAAGCCAGCTTTATTGCTGTGCTTTACTTTAGAAGGCTGATAGGTTTTTTTCATACACTTTCCTCCGAGTTTTACGTGCGTGCGGTATAGATTATAGGTATTTCGACTATCCTAAGCAATGAAAAACAGGCGAAAGAACGCTAATCGCTATATATAATAGATAATACGCGCGCGTAAAAAATAGACAAATCAAGCACATCTTTTTCCTCAAAAAGTGTTGTTGATATTTTTTCCACATTTTGTTTATAACATAATATTAATTCGATGTTTTCTATATTAATTTCAAAAAGGTAAATGTGATGAAAACCCTTACAATTTGTAGTTTTCCACATTTGCAAATTTTAGCAAAGTTATCCACAAGTTTTCCACATTGTGGAAAGGTGGAAAACCGCTTTTACCCCATAAAATCAAGGGTTATTTTCTTTTAAAATGTGGAAAAAATAATTTCTTTTCTTTTTTCGTGTTTTTCCCTGGGGAATGTGCTAAATTTTTCGCGGTCGAATTATGGAAAAAACAATCAGTGAAATTGCCGCTTTATGGTCCCGAATCCTCGATCAGATTCGTGAAGAGATGGGAAAAGAAAACAGCGAGGTGTTCGATAACTTCTTCAAAGACACCTATATCTCTAAGATGGATGGGACCAAATTCATTGTTGTCGCCAATTCCGATGTTGCCACTCAATTGCTCAACACAACCTTCAAAGAAAAGGTCAATTCCGTTGTAAGAAGGGTTACGGAAAGTAACTACGAAGTTCATTTCGTGTCTCAACCAGAAGTTGAGGAAAAAGCAATCGAAGACAAGCCAAGTTTTTTCTCTTCTAGCAAACTAAATCCTTCTTATACCTTCAAAAATTTCGTCGTTGGTCAAAGTAACCGCGAAGCTTACCAAGCCTCTTTGATGATTAGCAAAAACCCCGGTGAACTCTACAATCCTTTATTAATTTATAGCAATAGCGGATTAGGCAAAACTCACCTTCTCCACGCGATAGGAAACGCCATAAAGGAGGCTTCCCCTTTTAAACGCGTTCTTTATGTGACGACACAAGATTTCTTCGAGGAATACGTTAATTACGTCAAGGGAAATCATGGCGACGAGAATTTAAAGACGTTCTTCAAGAATTCCGTCGATGTGCTTCTTGTTGATGATATCCAAATGCTGGTCGGAAAAAGGAAAACCGAGGAAATGTTCTTCAGCATTTTCCAAACCCTTTACCAGATGAACAAGCAAATCGTCATCACTAGCGATCAGCATCCTTCTAAACTTGAAGGTCTAGACGAACGGCTAAAGAGCCGTTTCACTCAAGGCCTCCCCTTATCCATCAATCCACCAGATAAGGACACCTGCGAAGCGGTTTTGCGCATGAGAATTGAAGCGAACGGTTTGGATGTGAACCAATTTGATCCGGAAGTGATTTCTTACTTTGCATCGAAGTTTTCCACAAATATTCGTGAACTTGAAGGCGCTTTAAATCGACTTATCTTCTACGTCGTGAACGTTCGCCCCTCTCAACACATCACCATCGAACTTGCGATGGATTCGGTAAGAGGGCTCATCGATGTGAAAAGCGACGAAGCAAGTTTATCGATTGCCAAAATCATCGATGTTGTCGCGGATTATTACAACTTATCGCCCGCTCAATTAACTGGGAAAATTCGAACAAACCAAATCGCTCTAGCTAGACATATCGCAATGTATCTATGTCGAACCTTATTAGACGCTCAATATGTCAAAATCGGGGAAGCATTCGGGGGCAAAGACCACGCGACTGTGATGAGTGCGATTACAAAAGTGGGAAAAATGTTGAAAACCGACCAAAGTTTAACTGGCGCCATTAGCGATATCGAAGAGAGGCTAAAATAGCGATAACATCTAATACTATTAGATGAATTCCACTTGTGCTAAGATATCCTAGCGAAGGAAAACATCGAGGAAAGTACCGAGTTTTCCACAAATCCACATCCGCTTATTATTATTAATACCTTTAATAAAAAAATAATAAAAAATTAAGGAGGAGACGCATGCGCTTCACGATTAATAGAAACGAATTCTTAAGAGGGCTCACCATAGCCAGTAGAGCGATTGGTAGCAAATCAACCAACCCTGCCCTTTTATGTTTCAAACTCGAAATTACCAATAAAGGATTAGAAATCACAAGTTCCAACAGCGATATCGCCATTTGGACCCTTATCCCCGTAATGAAGGGCGACAAAGAAGTTCTTAGGGATTTAATCCCTGGTACAGTATTGGTGAATGCCTACACCCTTGTGGAATTCACCCGCAAAGGCGAGGGCGATGAACTCTCTTTAGAAGTAATCGATAATACTGCGAGAATTACCGTTGGGAAATTATCCGCAAATCTTGTTTGCATGAACGGGGACGAATATCCGAATATTTCCTTTGAGCAAGTCGCGACACCGTTCTCTATTCCTTGCTCCGATTTGATTCAGCTCGTCGATCAAACCTCTTTCGCCGCTTTAACGAAAGAAACCCGCCCAATCCTTACCGCAATCAATCTTCGGGCGGAAAACGGGAAATTAATTGCCACCGCGACGGATAGCGCCCGCTTGTCTCGTAAATTCGTTGAAGTCGACCCTGAACTACATTTCAGCTCCAATATCCCGGCAAAAACCTTGGTGGATGTTACAAAACTCCTTGATCCAACTAGTAGTGTTGAAATTTCTGCGACCAACGAAAAAATCACTTTTAGTTTCAACAATACAATCGTTTCTAGTCGCTTAATCGGAGAGAACTATCCTGTTTCGAATTCCATCATTCCAACAAGTTTTAACTACTACTTAGAAGTGAATTCCCAACAACTCCTTTCTGCGATTGACCGCGTTAGCATTCTTTCGCAAAACGTCGTCCCTGTAGTGAAATTATCCATGAACGAAGAAACGGTTTCTGTTTCCACCGCGAATCAACAAACAGGATATGGTGAAGAAAAACTCAGCACTTACTCCTATGAAGGAGATTCTTTGGAAATTGCCTTCAATGCCGTCTTTGTTTCCGATGCGGTAAAAGCGCTCGGATGCGAAGACGTTCAGCTCTCCTTTATTGGCGAAATGAAACCGTTTGTCATTAAAAATCCCAAAGATGACTCCGTTGTGGAACTCATCACGCCCATGAGGACTAGATAAGGCAAAAAACGAAAACAAAAACTAGAAGAAGGAGTGATGAAAGTCATTCCTTTTTTTACTACAAAGTAGTAAAATTTTTCCATGGGTAAAAACGATAAAAACAATCAAGAAAATCAAGTAGTTGCCATTTTCGGCGACTACATCACTTTGGGGCAACTTCTTAAGTTCGTCCATATCGTTAATGAAGGAGGGATGGCGAAAACTTATCTTTTGACCCACAAGGTTCTTGTTAACGAAGAGGCGGACAATCGACGCGGAAGAAAACTTCGGCCCGGGGACAAAGTCACCCTAGATGAAGGGGTCTTCCTCATTGAACGTAAATGATTCTAACTCGCATCGAGCTTCGCGATTGGCGCTCTTATTCTTCTTTAGACCTCTCCTTCGATAAAGGGTTAACCGTCATTGAGGGGAAAAACGGAGAAGGAAAAACCAATATTGCCGAAGCGATTCATTATTTGTCTTTCGCTCATAGCTGGAGAACAGATGATGATACGCATTTGTTACGGGTTGGGACACCAAATTCTCTTATTCGCGCTTATGTGAACGAAGGAGAATTGCGACGGGTAATCGAAATTCATCTATCAAAAGATGGAAAACGAATCCTGCTTAATGAAAAGCCGCTTCGTAAACTGAGCGAACTCTCTTCGCTCATTAACGTCTTACTCTTCTCTCCCGCTGATACGGGACTATTCATTGGCTCTCCCGGAAATCGTAGAAGTTTTCTAGACACAAGCATTGCGAAAATCGATCCCACCTACCTTTCTTTAATCGGGACATATCGCCATTTGCTTGCCGAGCGGAACGCTTCCTTAAAAGCGGAAAAGCGTGACTTCGATTATTTGGATGTCCTTGTAGAGAGACTTCTAGAAATAGAAAAGCCGATTATCGAGAAGCGACTAGCCTACGTTAAATCCTTAAACGAGCATCTTTCACCCTTAGCGAGTCGCTTATTTGGCTCTCCTCGCGCCGTGAAGGTGGCGTATCGCCCTTTCTTGGAAATGAACGATAACTTTATCGAAGAAGGGAAAAAAGCCTACAAGAAGAGCCTAGAAAGCGACCTCATCCACAAAAGCACATCCTTGGGGGTGCATCGAGAAGACTTTATATGCTATCTCGATAACAAAGACATTGGCGTTTATGGCTCGCAAGGTGAGAACCGCTTGGCCGCTATTGCCTTAAAGCTTTGCCCCTACTTCCTAATCTCTGAGCCGAACAAAAAGCCAATCGCTGTCTTAGATGACATTTATAGCGAACTCGACTCAACTCACGCAAGGAATCTCTCAACATTACTACTTACGCTGAATCAAACCTTCGTGACAGCGACAAAACTCAATATTCCCGGAGCCTCCTATATCGAGGTTACCGATCATAAAGCCTATAGGAGGAACAACGAATATGGCGAATGAAGAAAAAGATACGTTCGATGAAGCGGCGAAAGACGCCGGCATCAGCAAAGCCTCTCTCGAGGAAGAGGAAAAGAACACCTATACCGCTCTCGACGTCAAAGACGAGAAAGGCCTAGAGAAAGCGGATGCAAGCTACACCGCGGATAACATTCAGGTCCTTGAGGGGCTAGAGGCCGTTAGAAAACGCCCAGGCATGTACATCGGTACGACTGCCGGAGCTGGTCTCCATCACCTTGTTTGGGAAATCGTTGATAACTCAATCGACGAAGCTCTTGCTGGGTATTGCACTCACATTGAAGTAACCATCAATAAAGGCGATAGCGTTACCGTGACCGATAACGGCCGCGGCATTCCTGTCGATATCGTTAAAAAATCCGGATTATCCGGCGTTGAAACTGCTTATACCATTCTTCACGCGGGCGGAAAATTCGGTGAAGGCGGTGGCTATAAAGTCTCTGGCGGTTTACACGGCGTTGGTGCCTCGGTTGTTAACGCTCTTTCTAGTTGGTGCGAAGTCGTTGTTCATAAAAACGGCGGCATCTACAAAGTCCGTTTCGAAGACGGCGGACACATCAAAGATCGTTTAACCAAAATCGGAACCTGTTCCGAAGAAGAACACGGCACAAGCGTCACTTTCTTACCTGACCCAACCATTTTCACCGAGACAACGCATTATAATTACGAAACTATCAAGAACCATCTTCGCCAGATGGCTTTCCTTAATGGCGGCGTCAAAATCACTTTGACCGATAACCGTGGCGAAACCCCTGTGAGCGAAGTTTTCCTTTATGGCGGCGGCATCAAAGAATACGTTGCTTTCATCAATAGCGCCAAACTTCCGATCAATAACGAAGTTATCTATTGCCAAGGCGCAGAAGAAGTTACCTTCAATGATGGTAACAAAGAAAGAATTTATGCCGAAATCGCTATGCAATGGGCAGATAGCTATAGCAATGACGGCGTTTATTCCTTCTGCAACAACATCTCCACAAAAGAAGGCGGAACGCATGTTGAAGGCTTTAATCTCGCCCTAAACCGCACGATTAATGATTACGCCCGTCAATTCAAGTTTCTTGATGAAAAAGATCCAAATTTCACTACAGACGATTGCCGCGAGGGCTTAACATGCGTAATTTCGGTAAAACATCCTAACCCACAATACGAAGGGCAAACCAAAACGAAATTAGGCAATAGCGAAGTTCGTAAGATTGTTTCTACGATTGTTGGTCAGCAATTAAAAGAATATCTCCTTGAGCATCCAGAACAGGCTAAGCTCATTATGGAGAAAGTTCGCATCGCTTCTCGTTCCCGTATGGCAGCGCAAGTTGCGCGTGAAAAAACCCGCAAATCCCCGCTCGATATCACTACTCTCCCTGGAAAACTCGCTGATTGCTCAAGCAAAGACCCTACACTTTGCGAGCTTTATATCGTCGAGGGTAATTCCGCAGGCGGCAGCGCCAAAAACGGCCGTGACCGTGAAACGCAAGCCATCCTTCCGCTAAGAGGTAAAATTCTTAATGTTGAAAAAGCGCGTGAAGAGCGAATTTTCAAAAACGCGGAAATCGGAAATATGATTACCGCAATCGGCGGCGGAATTCGCGAGAATTTCGATATTAGCAAGATTCGTTATCATAAAATCGTTATCATGACCGATGCTGATGTCGATGGCGATCACATCCGTATCCTTTTGCTTACTTTCTTCTATCGCTTTATGCGTCCTCTAATCGATGGGGGCTATATTTATATCGCGCAACCTCCACTTTATAAAATCGATTACAAAGGACAAGCCTATTACGCCTATAACGATGAACAACTCGAAGTGCTTAAAAAGCAACTTCAACTCAAATCCGGTTATCCATTCCAACGTTATAAAGGACTTGGTGAAATGGATGCGGAGCAACTTTGGGAAACCACAATGGATCCAAAAGTTCGCAAGATGATTCGTATCACAGTCGATGATGCCGCTAACGCCGAAAGAGCATTCTCTGAACTCATGGGCGATGACGTTATGCCGCGTAAAGCGTTCATTGAGAAAAATGCAAAATTCGTGCAAAACCTTGATATTTAATCTTTAGGAGGCGAAAAAATGGACAACGAAGAAAAGAAAAACGAAGAGGTTAAGGAAGAATCCCCCTCTAATACCAATGATAGCGATGCAGCCATTATGGCTTCCGTCGATAATCGTTACCACGACAAAATTGACACTTCCGCAACCGCTGGCATTGTGCCAGGACTTGTTGACCGCGAGGTCACTAGCGAAGTAGAAACTGCCTTCCTTAGCTACTCAATGTCGGTTATCGTCTCGCGTGCAATTCCTGATGTCCGCGATGGCTTAAAACCAGTTCAGCGCCGTATTATTTACGGAATGGATGAAGCGGGCATGCAGCCTGGCAAGCCTTACAAAAAGAGCGCTCGTATCGTCGGAGACGTCATGGGTAAATATCACCCGCATGGCGATTCGGCTTTATACGGCACCCTCGTTCGTATGGCTCAGCCTTTCTCAATGCGCTATACCCTTGTTGATGGGCACGGTAACTTCGGTGATATCGATGGCGATGAAGCGGCTGCGATGCGTTATACCGAAGCGAGAATGAACCGCCTTTCTGTCGAAATGGTACGGGATATCAATGAAAACACCGTTGATTTCGTCGATAACTACGATGGCACAGAAAAAGAACCTTCCGTTCTTCCATCCCGTTTCCCGAACCTTATTGTCAATGGTTCTGAAGGCATCGCCGTTGGTATGGCCACCAATATGGCCCCTCATAACCTCACGGAAGCGATTAATGCGGTTGTTGCAATCGCGAAAAATCCAGGTCTTACCCCACTTGAGATTATGCAAAATTATCTCCACGGACCTGATTTCCCAACCGGTGGAACGATTTTAGGCCGCCAAGGAATTTTGGAAGCTTACGAAACCGGAACCGGTACCGTTACGATTCGTAGTAAATATCACATCGAAGAACAAGATAACGGCAAATCCCGCATTATTGTTACGGAAATCCCTTACCAAGTGAATAAGAGTGCGATGATCACCGCGATGGCGGGGCTCGTTCGCGACAAGGTTCTTGATGGTATCACCGATATCCGCGATGAATCCAATAAAGAGGGTATCCGCATCGTTATCGAAGTCCGTAGAGACTGCGTTCCAGAAGTTATTGCCAATAACCTTTTAAAACACACCCAACTTCAAATCAATTTCGGTATTATCAATCTTTGCCTTGTGGATGGTGCCCCAAAAATCCTCCCAATCACCGATTTATTAAACAATTACGTTGATTTCCAAGTCTCGGTTTTAACGCGACGCACCAAATATCGCCTTACCCGTGATAGTGCCCGTGATCATATCGTTACTGGTCTTATTTTGGCTCACGATAATATTGATGAAGTCATCCATATCATCCGTGATTCGAAAACAGATGACGAATCTTCTAAACGTTTGAGCGAAAGATTTGGTTTCACCGATGACCAAACGCAGGCGATTTTGGCGATGACGCTTCGCAAACTCCAAGGCATGGAGCAAGATAAGCTTCAAGCTGAACATGCCCAATTAACGGCGAATATTGCTGAATACAATCGTTTGCTTTCTAGCCGAGATAATATCATCGACTTGCTCATCAAAGAACTTGAAGACATCAAGAATCGCTTTGGCGATAAGCGCCTTACCGATATTAGTGATGAAGCTGCTAACATCGATAACGAAGACCTCCTTCCAAAAGAAAACATCGTCGTTCTTCTTACCAAAAACGGCTATATCAAGAGGATGAGTGAAGATACATTCCGCACCCAAAATCGTGGGGGACGCGGTGTTAAAGGCATCACAACCGGCAGCAATGACCATGTTGCTTTAATGGTTTATGCCCATACCCATACTGATATCTTATTCTTCTCTAGCTATGGCACGGTTTATCGTTTACGTGGGTATCAAATCCCAGATGCCGCAAGAGACGGAAAAGGCATCCCTGCCATCAATTTATTGAATCTTGATCAAGAAGAAAAAATCGTTGCTATCGTTCCTTGCGACGACTATCCAGAAGATAATTACCTCTTCTTCTGCACGGTGAATGGCGTTGTAAAGAGAGTTTCTTTAAAACTCTTCGAATCCATCCATAGCAATGGCAAACGCGCCCTCGGACTCAAGGATGGCGATATGCTACTTGACGTAAAGCGCACTGATGGCCACTCCATTATCTCTTTAGCCTCCAATAACGGCAAAGTTTGTTCCTTTAATGAAGACGAAGTTCGTGCGATGGGGCGTGATGCATCTGGCGTAAGAGGAATGAATTTAGACGATGGATCGCACCTTGTTGGTATCACTAGTTCTTTAGAAGGCGACCGCATTCTTGTTCTTTCTAAACAAGGTCAAGGAAAGATTAGTTATGCAAAAGACACCGATATTCCTCAAGAAGATGGAACCATTCGTCATTATGATGGATATCGCCTTACTTCTAGAGGCGCAAAAGGCGTCATCTCACTTAAAGTCACCGATAAAGGTGGCGAACTCTATGCGATGAAAGCGGTGCGTGGCGATGAGGATTTGATGGTTGTCACTAACAAAGGCATCGTCATCCGTATGCCAATCGACCAAATTAAAGTCGCGGGTAGAAATACCCAAGGCGTCAAGATTATCTCTCTTGAAAAAGGTCAATATGTCGCTTCTATTGCCATTTTGCCTCACGCGGATGAATCTTTAGAAGAAGTAGTTGATACTATCGATGATGAAATTAATCCCGCTTTAGTCAAGGAAAGCGAAGAATCCGCTACGACAAAAGAAAAAGTTGTAACTCCAGATGACGTTGATGAAATCGATGAAGATGCGTCTAGCGAAGATGATATTTCTTCTGGCAAAGACGATTTATAATCCTCCACTTAAATATGAAGCCGTTCATCTATTCTAACGAAAAAGAAGAATGCGCTTTCGAGGGCGTTCGCTTGAGAAAAAATCTCAAGGGCGCCCTTGAACTCGCTAAAGTAAGCTATGTTTCCAATTTTTTTGCCGCACCTGATATTCTTCATGCTTTCTCTCCCATTAAGGAAGATGTAATCAAAGAAGCAAAAGAGAACGGAGTAAAAATTGTAACGAGCGTTTTCTATACGCCACACGATCCGCTATATGCGTTTTTAGAAAAGACAAAAAACGGTTATGAAATCAGCAAATTAAGTCAAAAGACTTTGCTTTCTAGTGACATGATTTTTGTTCCTACTCCTGAATGCAAACAATACTTACTTACGCTTGGCTTACAAGAACCGATTGTCATTTTAACCCCTGGAATAAATCTTTCTCGATTTGATGGAATCGATGAATTGGAAAAAGAAATTTTTGGAAGGTATGCTGGTTTGCAAAAAGAGCAAAAATACGTAATTTCATCTGGAGATTACAAGGATATTGAAGGATTAAAACGACTAAGTTACCTTGCAAAAATCCATCCGAATTTGCGTTTTTTCTATTTTGGTAGTAATGACAAAGGCATCTCTTCTTATCATTATCGAAAACATCTTTCTAAGCTATATGGCGGAAATATTTCTTTCTATGGGCTTATGGAAGATGACGTCTATCGGAGTGCGATTAGTGGAGCGCTTGCCTATCTTTCCTTGGGGAGTCTTCCCGATTATCTAGGCGTTTTAGATGCGATGAGTGCAAAAACGCCCGTTTATGAAATTACGCGTCCGATATTCGGCAATCTCTCGATAAACGGAAAGACTGGTTATGTGCATGCTGAAATCGAAAATCTCAACCAATGTTTTAGCTTAATGTGCCAAACAGAAGAAAACCCGACTATAATCGAAGCGTATGAATTTGCTAAATCCAACTCGTTACGTTCGCTTGGAGAAGAATTAATACGAAATTACAAGACTTTATTAAATTTAAAGGAGAATAGTTCAAATGATTGATGCAAAACTAATTGAAGAAAAGCCTGAATACGTTAAAGAAGCTTTAGCAAAGAAAGGCTGGGATTTTGACCCTGCCCCACTTCTTTCTTTGTTTGAACATCGCCGCGCTTTATTAAAAGAAGTTGAAACCAATAAAGCTGAACAAAATAAGCTAAGCGCAACCGTTCCTGCTGTTAAAAAAGCCGGTGGCGACGTGCAATCGATTTTCAAAAAAGTAAAAGAACTTGCTAGCCTTAATAAAGATAAAGAAGCCGAACTTAGTAAAGTCGAAGCCGAAATCAAATCCCAAATCGAAGTGCTTCCTAATATGCCTGACCCCGATTTACTCGCAGGCGGAAAAGAAAACAACCACCCAATTTATCATTTTGGCAAAGAGCCAACGTTCGACGGCTTTAAACCAAAAGACCATGTGGAACTTGCTGAATCGCTTGGCTTAATCGATTATAAACGCGCTGCAAAAATCTCCGGTTCTGGGACTTGGATCTATACTGGCTTAGGGGCGCAACTTGAATGGGCGCTTCTTAATTATTTCATTTCCACGCATCTCGCTGATGGCTATACGATGATTCTCCCCCCTCACATTCTTAACGAAGATAGCGGATATACGGCTGGCCAATTCCCGAAATTCCGAGAAGATGTATTTTGGCTAGAAGGGGCTAACCCAAAGAAATTCCTTCTTCCTACCGCCGAAACAGCTTTGGTGAATCTCCACCGCAATGAAATCTTGTCCATCGATGACCTTCCAAAAAAATATTTTGCTTATACCCCTTGCTACCGTAAAGAGGCGGGAAGCTATCGTACCGAAGAAAGAGGCATGATCCGCGGCTATCAATTCGATAAGGTTGAAATGGTTCAATACACCACCGACGATGGTAGCGACGCCGCTTTTGAAGAACTCGTGAAGAAAGCGAAAGCGTTGCTTGAAGGACTTGGCTTATGCTACCAGCTCGATAAACTTGCGGCTGGCGATTGCAGCCACTCTATGGCAAGAACTTACGATATCGAAGTTTGGATTCCTTCCATGCACATCTATAAAGAGGTATCGAGCGTTTCTAACGCTCGCGATTACCAAGCTAGACGCGGCATGATCCGCTATAAAGACCATAATGGCAAGATGCACTTCTGCCACACGCTTAATGGGTCTGGCTTAGCTACATCTCGTGTCTTTCCAGCCTTACTTGAACAAAATCAACAAGCGGATGGCTCAGTTGTTATTCCAGAGAAGCTTCGTCCGTTCATGGGCGGAATTTCCGTATTAAAACCAGTCGAGAAAAAATAAAGAAACATATATAATATCTTCGCCATCGCGAGGAGAAGATGTCGAACCAGGTCAGGACGGGAACGTAGCAGCCTTAAGCCATCATCCCCTGTGCGGTGGTTTTTCTTTCCTTATTTCATTCGCTTTGATTTACAATAAAAAATATGAATTTGAAAAAAACACCTGAGGAATACATGGATATTGCTTTAGAGGAAGCAAAAATCGCTTTCGAAGAAGGCGAAGTTCCGATTGGAGCAATCGTTGTGAAAAATGGCGAAATCATCGGTAGAGGCCATAATCGTAGAGAGACAAAACTCGATATTTCTTCCCATGCTGAAATTGAAGCAATAAAAGAGGCGGAGAAGCGTTTAGCGAGTTGGACCTTAGAAGGCGCTTCCCTTTTTGTTACCGTCGAACCTTGCTTAATGTGCTCTGGAGCGATTAAACAAGCGCGCCTATTTGCTTTGTATTATGGGACAAACGATCCAACAATGGGTGCCGTAAAAAGTCATTATTTTGTGTTTGACGAAACCGTAAAAGATTCTAATCCTTTGGTCTATAGCGGAATTCGCGAAAAAGAATGTGCCTCACTCCTAAAAGAATTCTTCTTAAAGCAAAGAAGCAAATAGTGGAAAAGAATACGGCTTCTACTTTTTTGAAGTTTATAGAGAATAAAAGTCGCATATTATTCAGATAAACACTGAATTTTAAAGGATTCATTTTTTGAATAATTTGGTGTGCACCGCATCCAAAATCGTGAATTGACGAACCAAATTCACTTTTATAGGCGAAAGCTGCGTTTGACTAGAAAGACCTCGGCGTGGAAATCGATAACGGAATCAAAAAACTGGGTGACTGTACACCATTTTATTCATATTATTCGAACAAAAAACGCGATGGATATCGCTCGAAAAGCTCTTTTGTTAATTTTTTGTTCCTAAAAACAAAGCGTATAGAAGAATTTGCGGAAAAAAGAATGCGCTTCCCGTTTTACAAAATGCGTTTTTTGTTCGTGAAACCAATCTTCTATCTATGATAGACTTTGCGTGTGCTAGAACTTATTCACATTAAAAAAGACTATTACGTCGACAAAAAGCCTTATACCGCTTTGAAAGATATCTCCCTTGCTTTCTTAGACAAGGGTTTTGTTTCCATATTGGGCCCTTCAGGATGTGGGAAAACCACGATGCTCAATATCATCGGAGGACTTGATCACTATACGTCTGGCGACCTTCTCATCGACGAGAAAAGCACCAAGGATTTTAAAGATGCCGAGTGGGATGCTTATCGAAACGAAAGGGTTGGCTTCGTATTTCAGTCCTATAACCTCATTCCCCATCAGACGATTCTCTCTAATGTTGAAACGGGTTTAATGCTCAATGGCGTGAACCGTGAGGAAAGAGATAAACGCGCTTTAAAAGCGCTCGAGAACGTTGGATTAAAGGATGTCGCTAAGAAAAAGCCAAACCAATTATCGGGCGGACAAATGCAGCGCGTTGCTTTAGCGCGTGCCCTTGTAAATAATCCAAAAATCGTTTTGGCAGATGAGCCAACCGGCGCTTTGGATTCACTCACTTCTAAACAAGTGATGGAACTTCTAAAAGAAGCGAGCAAAACGCGTCTAGTGATTATGGTAACCCATAACCAAGAACTCGCTTACGAATATAGTGACCGTATCATTCGCATGAAAGATGGCGCGATCGAAAGCGATTCTTCCCCTGTTCCAATAAAGGCTGTGACAAATTCACCAAAAGAAATCACCAAAAAGACATCCATGAGTTTTTGGACCGCTTTAAAATCGTCGTGGTCAAATGTGCGTACCAAGAAAGGAAGAACTATCTTAACCGCGGTTGCTTCTTCTATCGGCATTATTGGGGTCGCTCTTGTTTTAGCGGTGAGCAATGGCTTTTCCATTTACGTTGATAAAGTTGAGACATCCATTGCAGGCACTGTTCCGATTTCCATTTCACCGATCACCTATACCTATAAGCAAATCGAAAACGCGAACGATTACAAACAATATCCTGATGATCAAGAAATCAAAGTTTACGATTCCAATAGTTCCTATTCGACCGTTCATAAAAATAATTTCACCGCGGATTACCGCGATTATATTTCTAAAGCCGTTGACCAAGGCTTAGCGAGCTCCATTCTCTATAACAAAGAGAATTTCTCTTTTAATTTGATGACCGATGATCCTGCTGGACACGGCGTAGTTGAAATTGATCAATACACCGCTGCAGGCATGACGGGCGGAGCGATTGGTAGCGTTACGGGTCTCCCTGCGACAATTTTTCATGAACTCTATGGCCCAACCAATGAAATGTCCAAGTGGTATGACTGCATCGCTGGAAAAATGCCTTCTAGCAAAGACGAAATTGTTTTAATTACGGATAGCTATAACCGCGTGGAAAAAAAGACATTAATGCAATTAGGAATGCTTTCCTCCGCGGATGATAAAAAAGTAATCTCTTTTGACGATATTCTTTATAACGAAAGCACTGGAAAAGGAAAGATTTATAAAGCCTACCGCAATGCGGACATCTTTAAAGATGTACCATTTCACTCTGAAGAGGATGGAAAAGGGAGAGAAATCGATTCGTATAAAATCACGGACTCCGGTATCAATAGCGATGGCGTTTATCAAATCACCGCGACTGACGAGAAAGCAACGATTCGTTATTTTGAATCCAAGCCAAAAAGCGATACGGTTTTCAACGATGATGAGAAATATAATCCGGTTAAATTAAAAATCGTCGGCGTACTCCGTCCTAAAAAGGACGCCTATATTTCTTTAATGCCGTCTTCCTTGGGCTATACGAGCGAACTCAAAGATTACCTTGCTGATGATGGGCAAAGCGTGGAATACGAGCCAAACGAAGAACTGAGGATTAAACTAACGAAGACCCATAATAATCTTGTACGCGCCGCAAGAGGCAACGTTTGCCTTGCTCGCGATATCGATTCTTCGACAGGAAAGCCAACAAAAGATGACGGAGTAGTTAGACTAAATGCTTTCTTTGAGAAATATAGCAAAGCGCTTAATCTTGCTAACATCATCCAAAATAAAGGCAAGATGACTGAACAAGAGAAGAACACGCTTGCTCTAATGATTAGCGAATTCCCTTCCGAAATGGAAAAAAGCTTTAACTACTATAATTATTACGGCATTTCAAACGACAAAGGGGGAACTTCGCCTTCTTATTGGACGGGGTCTAGCTATGGTTTTTTGAAAAACTGTAAGAGCGTTGGTGCGGATATGCTTCAAAGTCAGGTGAATCTCCCTTCTTCTAGCGAAGATATTGATTCATCAGGAATGAGTCTTATCCTAAAATTAACCGATAATAATTTTTGGAACGACATCAATAATCCAGAACGTAGTAGCTGGTGCGCGATGGATTTCTTGGCTTTAGAAAAAGGTTTCTCACTCACTACCTCGATTTTGATATTCCCTGCCGCATTAACAACGAAAAAGGAATTAACCGCGTATCTAGATAAATATAACGAAGGAAAAGTAGATAGCGATCAAATCGCCTATAACGATGTGATGAGCACCTTCACCGATTCTTTGGGCACGATGATTCAAATGATTAGCGTTGTTCTTATCGTGTTTGCGTCTATTTCGCTTGTTGTAAGTTCAATCATGACGGGAATTATTACTTATGTTTCTGTCGTAGAAAGAACAAAAGAAATCGGCATACTTCGAGCATGTGGAGCGCGCAAAAAAGATGTTGGACGTCTTTTTCAAGCCGAATGCGTCATCATTGGCGCGATGGCGGGCGTTATCGGCGTTGGAGTTTCTTGGGTTGCGTGTTTCCCAATCAGTGCGATTATTGATCATCAATTCCCGGGCAATGGCTTAAGTTCTATTGCTTCGCTTTCTCCCTACCATGGCCTTATTCTTATCGCAATCGCCATCGCTTTAGCGTTCATCTCGGGTCTAATACCCGCTAGAATTGCCGCTAAAAAAGATCCGGTTGCAGCCTTAAGGACGGAATAAAAAATGACAAAAGAAAAGCTTCTTGCGGAGATAACTAACGCTCCAAAATTTAACCCTAGTTTCCACACTGGTCTTACTTCGGAACAAGTGGAAAGCCGACTCGATGCCGGTTTAGTGAATAAAACACCGAAGAAAGTTACAAAATCTTATTGGAAAATTTTCACGGACAATTTCTTTTCTTTCTTCAATTCGGTACTTTTCGGTATTGCGATTCTTATGCTTTGCGCGGGAATCTATGAAATCAAATATTATGCTTTTCTTGGCGTTCTTTCTTGTAACATCATCATTGGTTTGATCACCGATATCCACGCTAGAAGGCTTGTGGATAAGCTTCGACTAGTTACTGATCCTCGCGTAACCGTTGTGCGCGATGGAATAGAAAAAGAAATTCCGATTGATCAGCTTGTTTATGAAGATATCGTTATTCTTACTCCTGGGGAACAAATCTGCGCCGATGCAATTGTCGTTGAAGGAGAAATGAAGGCTGATGAATCTTTAATCACAGGCGAATCCATCGCGGTAGTTAAAACGGTTGGCAGCCAAATTTATAGTGGCTCTTATGTTAAAAGCGGGAAGGTTTACGCTTGCATTAATCGTATTGGAAACACCAATTACGCGGAAGATATTCAAAGCAAAGCGAAGGAATTCCGCCGCCCAAAAAGCGAATTAAAGCGTTCTTGCATTCGAATTTTCTGGGTCACCGGATTTTTATCCATTATCATGGGTCTAGCCGAACTTGCCACTTATTTATTTCAATGCGCGAACATGGTTCATGGTTTTGAGGGAGGCTTCACTTCCGACAATTTCCGTGATTTTGCAAAAATGATGGGCGGATCAATGGTGGCGATGATACCAAGCGGATTATATTTGCTCGTATCGCTTGCTTTAGCAACAGGTGTCATTGCTCTTACCCGTAAGCGCATGAACGTGCAAGAACTCTATTGCATCGAGATGCTCGCGCGGGTTGATGTGCTTTGCTTTGATAAAACTGGTACCCTCACGGATGGCACAATTCGCGTACACGATGTTCATATTTTTAATAAAGAATATTCGCAAGAAGAAGTTGGTAAGATTTTATCTTCCTTGGTAAATGCAACACATGATGAAAATAGCACTGCTAAAGCGATTTCGTCCTATTTTGAAGGAACTTCCTATTATAAAGCCACTTCTTCTATTCCTTTTGATTCCGATTACAAATATAGCGCTGCGACATTTGCAGAATCAGGAACTTACATCATGGGGGCGTATGGTTTTGTTGACCAAGTCCCTAATTCGGAGGGTAAAAGAGTAATTGACGATTTATCTTCACGCGGATTTCGCGTCATTGCTCTTTACCATAATTCGGATGCGATTAAAAATGATAGAATCCCTAGCAAAAACGACTTAATTGCAGCGATTTCGTTTTCTGATCACATTAAGAGTGATGCGAAAGAAAACATTGAATGGTTCCGTAAAAACGGAGTCATGATTAAAGTCATTAGTGGCGATAATCCAGTCACGGTTTCTCAAATCGCTAAAGAAGTCGGCGTCCCTGATGCTGACCACTACATTTCCATGGATCAAGTGAAAGACGAAGATATCCCTTCTTTAGTGGATTCCTATAGTGTTTTTGGCCGCGTTAAGCCAGAGCAAAAAGCCCTTTTAGTGGAAGCATTACAAAAAGAAGGACACAAAGTCGCGATGACGGGTGACGGCGTCAATGACATTATCGCCCTTAAAAAAGCCGATTGCTCGATTGCGATGGCGAGTGGATCAAGCGCGGCAAGAAACGTCGCTCATATTGTAAGTATGGATAATAACTTTTCTAAACTTCCTGACGTGGTTGGAGAAGGAAGGCGCGTTATCAATAACTTGCAAAGAAGCGCTTCTTTATTTTTAGGAAAAACGATATTCGCGGTTGTATTAAGCTTCGTATTTTTGATTTTGAGTTGGTTTGGCTTGCCCCAAGAAAAAACCGGCTATCCATTTAGCACGACAAACTTATTCATTTGGGAGCTTTGCACGATTGGCGGAGGAGGCTTCTTCTTAGCCCTTCAACCATCGCACGAACGTTTATCTGGTTCCTTTATGAAAAACGTTTTGGCGACGGCAATCCCTTCCGGCTTAGTAGAGATTCTATGTGTTACGATTTTGTTTATTGCCTATTCGATTGAGCCTAATTTTGTTTCTTATGAGGCCGCGGTCGCTTGTTCGACCATCATGTTTACTTTGGTGAGTTATCTCATTTTGTTCCGTATTTCTCTTCCGATGGACCGTTACCGTCTATTTGTTTTTATTCTACTATTTGTTGGAGGAGGGGCACTCTTCTTATTCGATTGGGCTTTACCCGCAAAAATATATCCAGATGGAAGAGTGGAAAGTTTTGTCCTTGGATTAAACTATTCCATTTTTAATTGGCAACTTGCTTTGTTCATGACTTGCCAATTTATCGCACTCGCTGTAATTTATTACCTCCTAGATTGGGTGATACGTAAAAACGTTACGCATATTGATATTCTAAAAAGAAAGAAGGAAGAATTATGAAAATCAATCCTGAAGTAGCAAAAGCCTTAAAAGAAGGCAAACCAGTCGTCGCGCTAGAAAGCACAATTATTTCCCATGGCATGCCCTATCCAAAGAACGTGGAAACCGCCATGCTTGTTGAAAAAACCGTTCGCGAAAACGGCGCAATTCCCGCCACAATGGGTATTATTGAAGGCGAGCCAATTGTTGGGATGACACCTGTTGAGATTGAAGAATTTGGCAAACGCAAAGGCATCGCAAAAGTATCTAAACGCGATTTCCCTATCGTTATTGCTCGTAAAGAATGGGGCGCCACCACCGTTAGCGCCACAATCTTAATGGCCAAAAAAGCCGGCATTGAAGTCTTTGTCACCGGTGGAATCGGCGGGGTTCATCGTGGCGCGGAAACGACATTCGACGTATCGCGCGATCTTTATGAACTTGCAAGTGAACCGGTTACTGTTGTTTGCTCGGGCGCAAAAGCAATCCTTGATATCCCAAAGACCCTTGAAGTATTAGAAACCCAAGGCGTTTCTGTTCTTTCTTATCAATCCAAAGACTTTGCAAACTTCTACTGCGTGGATTCTGGATACGCCGCGGACGCTTCATTCAATACGCCTTTAGAAGCGGCAAAAATCATTAAGGCGAAACGCGATTTCGGTTTATCTGGCGGCATCTTAATTTCTAACCCAGTTCCTTCCGAAGACGCTTTATCGCATGAATATATCGATGGGATTATCGCTAACGCTGTTAAAGAAGCGGATGAAAAAGGCATCAAAGGAAAAGACGTCACCCCATTCCTATTAGCGCGCATTGTTGAGCTTACGGGCGGCAAATCGCTTGAAACCAATATTCATCTTGTCGTCAATAATGCGGTTCTTGGCGCAAGAATCGCTTGCGAATACGCGAAATTAAAATAATTATGACAACCGAAGCCAAATTCAAAAGAGCTTTGAGAGAAATGATGCTAAGCGAACCGCTTAGCGAAATCAACGTAACGACACTTTGCAAGGTTTGCGGGTGCCATCGCCAAACCTTTTATTATCATTATCAAGATATTTATGACCTTCTTGCGGCGATTTTTCTAAATGAAGACATTGAAGGGCTCTCACGAGCGAAAGACGCTTCCGAGATCCTAACTTGTGTTTTGAATTACTGCAAAGAGAATTTCGTCTTCCTTCGTAGCGCCTATAATAGCGCTGCTAGTGACCTCGTTGATGACTTTTGCTATAGCAAAGTCGCAACAAGGCTCCTATTCGTTTTTACCAAAAACGGGAAAGGCGAATTAAACAAAAGCGGATATCGATCTTTGGCACGTCGTTTCTCAAGAATCATCTCCGATGAATTTGGCTATTGGTTTAAAAACATGAGTGTCACTCCTACTCGCTTTGAGAAAGCAATGCGACGCTTTATCGATAATTCCGTTGCAATCCTTCTTCCAGCTTTAGAAAAACTTTCCAAAGAGGAAAACAAAAAATAAAGAATCTCTCTAATTTTTATTATTGATGGAAAATAAGGACACGAAATGACTATAATTGTTAGCGGTTCTTTGAATTGAAGTTTTGCTGAGTTAGTAAAGAAAGCCGATTGACGAGAAAAAACATGAAATTGAGACACACGTGTGGTTGGTCTCATTACTACCACAGACTCGTTATGGCTATACATTTACTTAGTAAGAAGGAGATTTATGAAAAAGAATGATACTTTTGGCTATATTGCCTATGCACTTATGCTTGCTTTAGCGGTTTGCGTTGGCTTCTTTATCCTCCGCCCGGATTTTGCAAGTGGCGCATCCTATTTGACGATGAATGTGTTCTTACTCGTGTTTTTGTCCATTTTAGTTGGCATTGTTTTCACTTCTTTGCTTTTAGAACTTGGACATTTGCTTGGTGCAAAGATTGGCCATTACGAAATTACGGCCTGGATTTGCTTAGGGATTGGTTTCAAAAAGAACAAAGACGGCAAAAAGAAATTCTTTTTAGGCAATTTTGATGGCCTAACCGGAGAAACACTCGTCACACCGAAAGATACAAAAAAGAGTAATCCTAGAATCTCTATCTACATGTCTTTACTTTTTCTCCTTCTTGAAATCGCCGCAATATCCGGCTTGCTTGTTTTCGGTTTAGCGAAAATTAAAGCCGGTGAAACCGGTTATTATTGGATTAAACCCGCAAGTGAAGTCGTTTTGACAATCATCGGAATGATCCTTGTTTACGACATCTTCCCCGCTCCGCTCGATGCGAAAAACGATGGGTATTTAATCACTATTCTTAATAGCAAAATTAACGTTATCGCCTATAACGAGATGCTTCTTGCTGAAGATAAATTATCTCGCGGATTACCAGTAGGAGATTTGCCTATCTATGATGAAGTGACGGATTTCACTTATTCTGTCAATGACGTTACTCTTTACGCTGATTTGAACAAAGGGGATTATGAAGAAGCGCTTACGATTATAGAAAAAACGCTTGCTTCCAAAGATAAAGTCTCCACCTCTTTATATCGAACTGCCGAAGCGCAAAAGATTGCTATCCTTCTTGATACAAAACCATTAGAAGAAGCCAAAGCCTATTACATCGCTCTTCCGCTCGATGTCAAAAAGCATCTTTCCGCCCTTAGTAGTGCCCCTGCTATCCGCGCCTATGTCCTCGCTAACGGCTTAGTGGAAGAATCGATCGGTGAGACGGAAGCGGGACTAAACAAAGTTCACGACGTTTTCCGCAAGCTTCCTAAAGAAAAGAAAACAGTCGAAAAGAAATTATTAAAGCTTGCGATGGATAAAATCTTATCCGCGCATCCTGATTGGGACTTTAGTGACTATGGTTACTCGTTAGAGAAAAACGAAAAAGTCGATGCAGCAAAAGAAAAGAAAGACGACAACAACTAATCATAAACGAAACTTAAATTGAGGGCCAATCGCCCTCTTTTTGCTCGTGATTCGGCCGTGCGACCCCTTAAGGGGTCCGCCATGTGAGCGGAGACGATACGAATTACGGATAAATTGAGCGGAAACACATACTTATTGTCATTCCCCTCTCCTCTAGACGTACCATGTTAAAACTTTGGAAAAGTTGCAATTTTTACTTCTAAAAACTTTGGAAAAGTTGCAAAAATACAATAAAATAGTATTGGAAAAGTTGATAAAGAGGGTTTTCTAATGTTTAAAAGGAAGGTTGAAACTGTAATTAACAACTATTTTAAAGGCGAAAAAGAGACAATTCTTGTTATTGATGGGGCCAGGCAAATTGGCAAGTCTTACACAATCAGCAAACTATCTAAACAGCATTTTAAAAATTATGTGGAAATTAACCTAAGAGATGATTTTGACGGAAATCAATATTTTGCCGAAGACAAAGTAAGGACTACTACTCAATTCTATCTTAGACTCTCTTCTTTATATGGCGATTCTTTGGGAAATAAAGATGACACGATTGTATTTTTGGATGAAATACAGGTGTATCCTCACTTGCTTACCATGCTAAAGCCATTAAACAAGGAAAAAAGATTTACCTATATCGCAAGTGGTTCTCTATTAGGCGTTACCTTAAAGCATACATTTATTCCAATGGGATCAATAAGAGAAGTGAAAATGTATCCAATGGATTTTGAGGAATTTTTATGGGCCAATCATGTCAGCACTGAGGCTATTGATTACGTTAAATCCTGCTTTAATAAATTAGAACCCATCGATGACTCAGTACATGAAATTTTTCTAACTAGATTCAAAGAATACCTATTGAGCGGTGGATTGCCTGACGCCGTTAAAGAATTTGTCGTTAACAAAAACATAATGGCGATGAGAAACGTTCAAGAAACTACTTATAACTATTATAAAGACGACTGTTCCCAATATGATTTAGATCATAAGCTAAAAATCGCCAGAATATATGAGATGATGCCATCTTATATGAAAAATAAGGTTAAAAGAATCCGGGCGAATAAAATCGGTGGCAAGAAAGAATCTTTAGAAAGATACCAAGACGAATTTGATTACCTAATTTCTTCTGGTATCGCGATAGGCGTCAAGGCTATTAGCGATCCTAGGTTCCCTCTTATTGAGTCAAGCAGTAAAAATCTAATTAAACTTTATTATAACGATGTAGGCATATTGACTAACATCTTGTATAAAAACAACATCGATGCTGTGCTGAGTCAAGATAAAGGTATTAATTTGGGCTCTGTTTACGAAACCGTTGCAATGAGCGAACTTTTAGTGCATGGCCACCACACCTTTTATTTCGATAGCAAAAAGACCGGGGAGACTGATTGCCTCATTAATGATTACGATAATCTAACAATCATTCCTATAGAAATTAAATCTGGTAAGACCCAAAATGAATTCCGCGCTATTCCGAAATTAGTCGATCCGAATGGCAAATATAAATTACCTAAAGGATATATATTCGGTAACAAAAACATCATCGAAAGGAATGGTAACTTAATTACATTCCCAATCTATACAGTTATGTTTCTCTAATAAGGGCCACTTAATCTAAATGGATTTAAATGGATAAGCAAGAATATTTATCAAACGAATACATAAAATATCTAAGCGGCATGGAAAAAGAAGGGATAATGAATGCCATTACTCCCTTAATAAAACGATTGTCTTCTCGCACTTTGGAAAAGATTATTGAGATGAATAATGCGGGTATCGAGCCCTATTATTTAGCTAACAAAGAAGAACTATTGGAGCAATTTTTCCAAATCGAAACGATTGAGATGTTTGGCTATGTCGGTGAATGTGATTTTAACGATTACGATTATGAGAGATCGTTGAATGATAGTGATATTTCTTTCTTTACCAATATCGTTTTGCTTTTAGTTGCTTTATATGACCAAGGCAAAAAGGAAGAAGCTTATAAAATAGCCAAAAAACTTTATTCGATAGATTTTGACTGCCTCTATCATGACGAATATAGCGATTATGTTGAACACGAAACTTATTCGATTGAAGATGTTTATAGCGAATTAGAATGCAAGGACGCGATCGATAGAGCTAAGGACATTTATAAGGAATCACTGGCAAAATAACGATACCATTTTTATAAATAAGCTCAGTTTAAAATAGCCGTGGATACTTCTAAAAAATAGTGTTCTTTCTCATTTGTTTCATCGCAATTAGCCACTTCTATAGTACCTCGATTATTATTAGCAAATCTAGGCTCTTTTTTAAAAATCACCATTAAACCCCGTATTCTTATTGATTTTTTGAACCCCCGTAAAATTTGGAATGTTACTTTTCGAAAACGAAATCTGATTTCGATAGCTTGGGCTCCTTTTCCTTTCCGTCCAGAAATTCCTTGACCATCCTGATCTTGAACTCTCCGGTGTATTTCTTTCTGAGCATTTTTCTTTTCTCCCGCCTTTTCCGGTCAGCCGGGGGATTCCCCCGGCCACAACCGGATTTCCGGCTGACACCGAATGTTGCAATTAACTTAGTGCGGAAGGCCTATAAAGACCAGCGTGGAAAATTTGGAATGTTACCTAAAAAACTTGAAAAAACGCGGGGGGGGGGATTAAAATTTTTATAAGTTAAAAAATAGGAGTTATCTAATGAAAAAACACAAAATTATTTCAATTTTGGCATTGCTTGCTTTGCCGCTTTTTAGTTGCAAAGCCGATCTATCATCCTCGCTTACGGAAACCCCTTCTACTAATACAAACATAACATCTAGTAGCGGATCGAGCGATTCATCCAGCACATCCTCTTCATCAAGCGGATCAGCTTCAACCCCTTCCACTTCGCAAGGCGAGACCCACGCGACAAGTTTAAGCGTCGCTCTATTTGAGAAACTTCCAAAGGTTAAAGACCCGTCTAGCAAAGAAGAAATATGTATTTTTTATCCTGCTAGTGAATTCACACTTGGAGCTGTGGTTATTCCTAGCGAAGCCCTTGAGCAAAATATCATTGTAACAATTCCAGAAGAACACAAAGCCGAGATTAGTTATGAAAACGGCAAATTAATTACGAAAAACGTGTATACCGATTCCCCTTTTGACATTGTTATTTCCGTTGATGGGGCGGAAGCTTCTATCAATCAAAAAGTTGCTGTCGTTCCAGGTTCATATTATTTGGATGCTTATTTAGGCAATCATTTTGACGCGACAGACGAAGGGGAAGAAAAATGCGCGACAAGCGCCTCTTATGGAATGTTTTATGGTCCAGAAAAAACAGATGGTTCCGCGCCCAACAACAGTATGGACATCGCGTATTGTGCGAATGAAATCACTGAGACAACATTTAGAAACGGAAAGAGTGTCGCTAAAACAACAAGAAGAGTTGAAAACGGATACTACTACACAGTTAACTATAATGAAGACGGGACGACAATTGATCTCGATACAAGTACCAAAATGCCAATTGGGAATAACAATGACCAAATTTCAGAAAGGCGCGCCGCGTTTCAAACCAATCATGTTTCGTATACGAATACTCGATACGGCATTGCTTCTGTAATGAGCGACGTTCTTCTCCAATACGAATTCATGATCGGAGGGAATGGATATTATAAGGAGACATTACGTTTTGATATCACCGAGGACAGTGATGCCCGCTTCTCCGCCAATATCGTTGGAAACAAATCTGAAAGTAACGAAAGCGAATCTAAGACCTATGCTGCCGTGAAAATTGATATCCTTTTTGATTCCACAAAGAGAATTACTTCTTTTAAGTTCCAAATGATTTTAGCTAAAAACGAAGATTTAAGCCTGATTGAAAAAGTTCCAACCGCAGAAAACTCTCAAACAATAGTTTTCAATATTACTTACGCTGATAAAAAGACACCAAATCCGAATCCGGTCGATTTTAGTCATGTCGAACTTGAAAAGCCTGCTTTAGAGAAAGTAAAAAACAAATTTTTAGAAATCGCGGAACAGCTTGATGAAGCCGAAGGAGAAAGGCTCTCATATTCCCAATTACGCATTAGTTTTCCCAATGAATATGAAGAAACTAATGAAGCGAGATATTACAAGAATGAAACCATTTTAGATTCGTCTATAGTTGCTAATAATGATGAAACTACAAGCAAGAGCCAATCAAGAACCGCCACAACAATCCGCGACAATAAGCTTTACTCCTTGAGCTACAATTCTGAAAGCAATAAGTATGCGGTTATTTCGAGTTCGGAAATCGGAACTGCTGAAGGTCAAACTAGCGAAGCTGATGCTATTTATCAAGCTAATCACGCCCATTTTAATCAAAACGCCATTGGCCTTAAAGGCGCTTTTGAAACCTATTTTATGATGGGTTTAAATGATGGAGAGACATTAGGAGGAGTTACTTATCAAAATATTAAAACTGAGATTACTAGTAACTACGATAATCATTTCGAGTGCTCTATTTATTTCTCTATTTCTTCTTCTAACGCGGGAACTACAGAAACCCTTTGGGGTGCTGCAACCGCTAGCATCGGCTTTTCATCAGGCGATGTAAATTATGCGAATTTAAATGTCGATATTTACACTTCAAATCCATTTGATAGTCATGGGAATTTGAATCAGGCAGTCACTCCAGATAGAAGAGAGACAGTTGAAATGACTCTCTCTTATTACGCCAATAATACAAAAATCGATAACCCGAATCCGATTACTTTTGGTGAATCCGAACCTGAATCCCCATCCCCATCAGAGACTTCCGAAACTGTCGCAGAGAGAATGAGCCAAATCCTTACTGATTTGAACCAAGCGGAAGCTACAAGAGCTAAGAACGCTAGGTTTAAAATGTCTGTAACAGAATTGGGGGAGCAAGAAAGCCAGACAGTGTGCGACGAGGAGCTCAAAATCAATTATTTTATAAACGAGACCATAGTTTCTGACACGTCTAATTCTTATAGTGGTAACGAGACCTCTACTTATTCTGAAGAAACAGTTACAACAATTCGTGATGGCTATTTGTATAAATTGAAATACGACTTTGATAAAAATACCTATAATCTTACTTCTAAAACTGAAATCGGTAATGATAAAGAAGCTCAGAGCGAGGCGATTAGTGAAGCCAATCACGCAAAGAACCCTGTTTCTGGCACCAATCTTTTAGATGATTTTTTTGAACAGTGCTTTGCACTGGGACTAGTGAATCAGACGATTCCAAATGTTGGCGATTTCCAAAATATTCAAACAACGATTCTAGAGAATTCCGTCACTTCTTTAAGTTTTACTTGCAATTACGTTGAAATCGACTCTAGTGGCAAAACAACCTCCGAGGCTTGGTTCACATCTACAGTGAATTTGTCTTTTGAACAATCAAAAGATTCGGAAGATTATCTATTAGTGGGTGCTACTTTGGAAAGGTACATGTTTACGACAAACCCATTTGATGATAGCGGCAAAATGCTCCAAAACGTCACGCCTAATTATCGTGAGGATTATTCCCTGTACATTGAATATTATGAAAATAATGAAAAAGAGGCAAACCCAAAGCCAATAGACGTGACACAATTCGCTAAATAATAGAAACAAAAGCGAAAGGGCAGGGTAGTCTTAGTAACCTTGCCCTTTTAATATGGCGAATTAGTGTTTCCACATAAGCTTATAGAAGCCGCTAGAAAGAAGTCTTTTCGCGGTTTTACTAGGGAAATTAGGCAATATAGAAACCGCCTCAATCGCGGATAAGCGATTTTCGCGAACATAGTTAGACAATATAGCGTTATTTCTTTTTAGCTCGTCTTCCTTCGCGTAGCCAATGTATGTTAAGAAAGAAACAAGATGAACGTTCGAGATGGTGACCTTAACGTAGGGTTTCCGCAAAATAATTCGTCTCCCAAATTGGAAAACGGCTTTTTTACCACTCGTGGCCTTATTTGTGACGATTTCTAAGCCGGTTTCCAATAGAGGTACACCTTTGATTTCACGGACGAAATTTTCACCATAATAGAAGCCGATAACGTCCTGACTAGATCCGATATAACGGAAGACAATGGATTTCTTTTGAAGTTCTTCTTCGTTTAGCTTTCCACTACTGATGACATAGACCCCGTATCCAAGACGCTTCACTTTTTCTTTTTTCGCTAATCGCGACATTTCTTCTTTTATCGCACCAGGCGTTAAAGAACGAAAAACACGATTGGCCATTGCTAAATTAAATAAGGTATCTACCCCTATATTTTCCTTAAGTTGAGAATAAAAAGATTTGTTCATTGCTAGATATTATAACAACTTTAAAATAGTTAAACAAGTAACATTTTAATGTGTACTGATTATTGCTTTGATCAAACAAAAAAGACCTAGATTTTTCCTAGGTCTAATTGCTACTATCGTGCTTTATTTTCCACCGATAGACATCTTCTTAATTAAGACATCTGGGCTAGCAATGGAATTAAGACGTAGAACGACATTATTATCAATATCTTTGATATCACCTAACATTTTTAAGAGGTTTCCAGAGATGGTGATGAGATTTAACGGTGTGGCTAATTTGCCGTTTTCAATCATGAATCCTTGTGCTTGGCAAGAGAAGTCACCGCTTTGGGAATTCATTCCCGTTCCTAAGCCTGCAATTTCAGTGATATAGACACCTTTTTCAATCGGAGTGATCATCTCATCGAATGTTTTCTTGCCACCTTTAATGACAATATTATTATATCCAATCCCGATTTTGCCACCTTGCCACTGCCCGTTCCCGGTAGAAGCGACGTTATCTTTTTTCGCAGTTTCGCGGTTGTAGAAATAGTTTTTAAGAACTCCGTTTTTCACGATGTCCTTCTCTTCAGTTGCAACGCCTTCATCATCAAAATAAGAGAAGAATACATTCTTTTGAAGTGGCTTTTCCTTAATTGTGAGTTTGCTAGAGGCAACTTTTTGGCCTAGTCTCCCAATCAAGAAGGAGCTTTGCTTTTGCACTTCTTCTGCGGAAGCGCTGCTTAAGAAATAATTTACTAAATCACCAAAGATATCATTTGATAATACCGTTGGATATTTATCGCTTTCGCAAGGAACGCCGCCGAATTTTGAAAGGGCCTTTGAGGCGACACTTTTAATGAAAGTGTCCTCGTTAAACATAGATAAATCATTACCGAAGAAGAGGTCGTAACCCGTTTTTGTTTCTTCGTTTACTTTAGCAACAACCCCGGCGACAATGACAAAATAATTCGATTTTTGCTTAAGTTTTAAGCCATAGGAATTATAGAATTCACTGCTAAATTCGCTTTCATCATATTCGACGGAAGAAACATCATTAATCCGCTTATCGTAAGCGAATAATTTGTTTTCGATGTCTTTGATTAAGGCGATTTTATCTTCAATTTTTGTCTTGGATAAAGCGGGATTATACACATTCTTTTTATGGTATTTTTCGCTTCCTTTGAATAGTTCAGCCTTCTCTTCTTTTTCGTTTAACGAGGCAGCGTCGATAATGCCGTTGATTAAAAATTCAAAGGTGTCTTTTCCGATTTCTTCGGTTCTGCAGCTACCGAACTTTCCTTGGTAGATGCCGCATGCCATGATGCTTTGTGACTCATTGATCGAATAATTATCGATTTCGTGATGGAACAAAGAAACAGAGGTCGATTTGCTTTTTGAAATCTGAACTTGCGCGCTTTCAAGGCCTTTTTCTTTTGCTAATAAGAAGAATTCTTTGATATTCATTCGAGTTTTCCTCCTCTTCCACCAACGGTGATTTCTTTGATGCGGATGGTCGGCTGACCAACATTAACTGGGACCATACCGCTACTTGCGCCGCACATCCCTTGTCCTAAATCAACGTCATTACCAACGCGGTCGATATTCATTAATACTTCTTTGCCACTTCCGATTAAGGTGCAGCCTTTTACAGGTTCACAAACCTTGCCATTTCGGATAATATAGGCTTCACTCGCGGAGAAGTTGAATTCACCTGTGGTTGGTTCAACGCTTCCTCCTCCGAAATTCGTGACATAAATGCCAAGCTTTGTATCTTTAATGATGTCTTCTGGCTTATCTTTGCCTGCCGCAATGTAGGTATTGCTCATTCTTGAAACAGGCTCATAACGATAATTTTGTCTACGGCTTGTGCCGTTTGCCTCCATATTGAGCCTTCTTCCGTTTAATTTATCGATCATGAAACCAACACAGATGCCATCTTTGATTAATTGGTTTTTCTGCGTAACGTGGCCTTCACTATCGATATTATTTGAACCCCATTCATTCGGCATCGTTCCATCGTCATAAGCGTTAACGATAGGAGAAGCGATTTGCTTTCCTAAGGAATCAGAGAAAACGGATAAGTGCTTTGCCGTGGCGGCCGCTTCTAGACTATGTCCACAAGCTTCATGGAAAACGACTCCGCCCCATCCGTTACTAATAACAACTGGGAAACGGCCACTCGGGCATTCTTTGGCAGAAAGAAGCATAATTGCCTTCTCGCCGGCGTTTTTGCAAATACCTTTATAATCTAAGGTATTCACAAAATACCCCCATCCAGCACATTTTCCTGGGCCAGAGAAATAAGATTCAATCTTGCCGTTATCGGAAGCCACTGCGATGACAAGCATTCTGCCCCGCTCTTCAATGTTATGGAATTGTTTCCCAATCGGTCCTTCTGCATTGAATAGCTCGAATTCGCGATAACTATCTGAGAAAGCGTTCTGAATTCTCACTAGACGAGCATCAACGTCTTTTGTCGCTTTGTAGCATTCTTTTAAATAAGCGACTTTCTCTTTTGCGGGGACGTCTTTAATGTGATCAGCAATCTTATTGATTACTTTTACATGCTGCTTTTCAATTTTTGTAACAGTGAAACGTCGTTCTCCCGTAAATGAAGCGGCAAGGCGGTGGGCTAAAGACAATAAGCTTTTCGCACCGATATCGCTACTATAGCCATAAACGCTTCTTAATCCATTCAAAATGCGGATTCCAACACCAAAGCTGTCATTCTTCGATACACTTTCGACTTTGCCATTTTCTAGGCTAACACTATTAGAAAGCGTCCTTTCGAGATAGATTTCAGCGTAGTCTCCCCCGGTCGCTAAACATTCATTTAGGACTTTTAGGGCTAGATTTTTAGAAATCATGTTGCTCTTCCTCCTGATTAACCATGGCGATACTACCACATATTATCGATACTTTCACTTTCAATTCTTGAAAAATGCGTCAATAAAAACAAAGTAACATAGTATCAATTGATACTAGTAACAAACCATATCGAAAGCTTTTATCGTGAAATGAAAGAAAAGTGATATATTTAGGGTAGAGGAACTTCTATGCCAAAACTATTTTATCAAGGTCACGCTTCGGTCCGAATTACCACTGACGAAGGGAAAAACATTTTCATCGATCCATATGCAGGGGAAGGATATAAGAGTCCTGCGGATTTAGTCCTTATCACGCATGAGCATTATGACCATAATGCGATTCATTTAATCACATTGACTCCTAGAACCATCGTCATTCGCGCGAAAGACGCTTTAGAAAATGGCGTTTATCATGAATTCGATGAATATGGTGTTCATATTAAGGCGGTCCCCGCATATAACTCTCACCATAAAAAGGAAGAATGCGTTGGATATTTATTAACGGTTGATGGAGTAAAAATCTATCATGCAGGGGATACGGACTTTATTCCTGAAATGAAGGATTTAGTGATAGAAAATATCGATTACGCCTTACTTCCCATTGATGGCTACTATACGATGTCTCCGCTTGATGCTTCTAATGCGGCTATTTCGATGAAAGTCAAACATCTCATTCCAATCCATATGCATCCAGGAATGGATTTTGATATGAAGCAGTGTATGAAAGTGACTGCCCCGATGGCAATGCTAGTTCGTCCAAACGACCTGATTGAATTAAAACACGAGGAATAACATGAAGACGATTAATAAATTACTTTGGTATTTTCTTTATTACACCTCTTCGACTTTATTCGTGTATTTCTTGTTTCACGCTGGGATGAAATTCGTTAATTTAGACGCCTCGATTCTTACCGTTACTTATGTGGGGGAATATGCTTTTCTACCTTTTCTATATGTCTCTCTACTTTTAGTCATCATGGCGATAACTCAAACTAGAATTTTGAAGCAAAATGAGAAAAGAGAAGAGTTCATTTATGGGTGTTTTAATTTGATATTTTCCCTATTAGAAAGTGCTTTAGGAATTATTCTTTTCAGCTTAGGAGCAATGAAATATTCTCTCCCTTTAAATGTCAGCGCATCCATGATTTTAGGACTTGGAATTATTGAACTAGGATATTCGATTTTCTTATTGATTGATCAGACAAAGAAAGTAGAAGAAAAAGCCGTTAATTCTTGAAAAAGTCTTCCAAAGCCCCAAAAGGATTATCTGACCATTTTGTTATAGCAATAGTAGAGAGATATTCTTTGGGTGTTTTATGATAATAACGGTGAAACAACTCTGTAAAATAACTTGCAGAAGAAAACCCGACTTTTCTAGCGATATCTTTGATCGGAATAGAAGAATCTTTCTCTAATAGTTTTGAAGCTGCATCAAGCCTTTTCTTAAGCAAATATTGCGTTGGAGAATCGTGAATTGTGTTTTGAAAGACACGTAAGCATGCCCGTTCGCTTATTGAAGAAGCGCTAGCGATTTCTTTCAATGTGATTGGTTTATCATAGTTTTGATTGATATAAGAAATCATCTTCGTAATTTGATCGTCTTTTTTCTTATGCTGGTTCTTTTTCGTTTCTTTTCGCTTCATTTGATTTGCTGCAATTAGAAACATCGTTAAAATGCATTGCTTCGATGTTAACGAATAAAATTCATCTTTTTGAGCGATTGCCTCTTTGATTTTATTCATCGAAGTAGCCATTTCCTTGCCTAAGGAATAAGTAATTGGAAATAACAAACTAGAGGCATAATGATGGGAACAAAAACTAAGAGCGGATTTATTATCGTCTAGCCCTAGTTCGTCTTTAGAAAAAGAGAGTGTTTCTAATTCTAAATCACTCTCTCCATCAATTTGATAAATCGATCTTTCAAATAGAAACGCGATATCACCTTTTTTCAAAGCGAGGAGTTCTTTTCCTGTGCGGATATTGATATCGCCTCTTTTATCTAGAATCACTAAGAAATTAGGCGTAGAAACCCACTCTGTTCCTTTTGGAGAATCTTCTGTTATCTTAATTGTCTCAAACTTAATCATAAGGCGGTTTTGTTATAGTCATTTTAGCTTATTTCCTAGTATTTTTCGACGATTAATTTGTTTTAAATGTCGCTTTTACTTTATTCACAAAAACGAAGGACTATCCCCCTTATCTTTGGTTCTTTTTGGATTAAGCTAATAACAATGAGACTGTTTGCTTTTTACATTGGCGTAGAAAATCGCACTTATGGTCTCTTGTTAAAAATACATCTTGGAAGATGCCCGCATTTCTTAGCGTATCGTGATAGAAGCATTAAACATTTTTTGAATCATCTTGCTCTCTTTTATTTAGCTAGAAAAGATGTTCTAGTTCGAAACTAGAAAACACATTAGAACACGGGATTCTAATCTTTTTAAAATCCTTATTCAAACGTAGAACCATATTTAAAAACGAGGTAGAATAATATTGATAATAAAGAAAGGTGGTTTATGAATAAAATTACGATTAAGAACATTGAAATCAGTATCACAGGGATTGGAGATGATGATTTCATTAGTTTGACCGATATCGCTAGAGCAAAAAATCCAAAAGAGCCAAAGGATGTTGTGAAAAACTGGATGAGATTAAGGTCTTCTCTTGAATTTCTTGGCATTTGGGAAACTTTGAACAACCCAAACTTTAACCGGGTCGAATTCGACCCCCTATTAGCGGAGTCTGGTAAAAACTCGTTTACTATGTCTCCCACTAGGTGGATTAGCGAATTTAATGCTATTGGGATTAGAACAAAACCAACTAAAAACGGTGGCACCTTTGCTCATCGCGATATTGCTTTAGAGTTTGCTTCATGGATTTCTGCTGAAGTAAAGCTATATATCATCAAAGAATTCCAAAGATTAAAAATTCAGGAGTCAGAGCAACTTGAATGGCATGGCAAAAGACTACTGACAAAACTGAATTATTTGATTCAAACGGATGCTGTGAAAGAATTTTTGGTGCCTGTTGAATTATCGAACGAACAAAAAAGTTATATTTACGCGAATGAAGCAGATTTATTGAATGTTGCCTTATTTGGGAAAACCGCCAAGCAGTGGAGAGATGAAAATATAGACAAAAAAGGAAATGTTAGAGATTACGCCAATACGATAGAACTAGCGATTTTGAGTAATCTTGAATACCTAAATTCGATGCTGATATCTCAAAAAGTGTCTCAGGAAGAAAGACTCATACTTCTTAATAAAGAAGCGAATAGAGAAAAAGAATTATTCAACAAGAACAGTATTAAACCTATACATAGAATAGAAAAGAAGTAACGATTCGAAATCGGTTGGGTTAAACCAGTCAATTCGATATGGCAAGAAAGGAAAAATATGGCGTATAAAGTATTGGGGGATAGAATCAAAAAGATTCGTTTGGATAACAAGATGTCTCAGCAAAAATTCGCAGAGGCCTTGGGCTACACCCATAAATCAATGATCAACAAGATTGAAAGCGGATTAACCGACATGTCTTTTGATAAAATCATTAAGTTAATTCTAGAATTTAAAGTAAACGCGAATGAATTCTTGGATTTATCTGATCAAGAAACTGAAGATTTGATGTCGATGGCGGATAAGGCGGATAAGCCAGACTGGAGAAGGATCCATCCCCTCAAATCAAAAGACGAAAGCGTGGTTTATGTTAAGCCGACATTAATCAACTGCCCAAACATCAAAGTAGGGGAATATACATATTTTGATGGTCAAAACTTTCAAAATCATGTCACCCATCATTATGATTTTATTGGTGACAAGTTAATTATCGGCAAGTTCTGCCAAATCGGTAGGGGGGTTGAGTTCATTATGAATGGCGCTAATCATCAAATGAATAGCGCCTCTACCTATCCCTTTTATATATTCAAAGGTTGGAAACAAGACCCACCATTAAAGGCAGATTTGCCGTATAAAGGGGATACGGTTATTGGGAATGATGTCTGGATTGGCCAAAACGTCACATTCTTACCCGGAGTCCATGTGGGCGATGGATGCATTATTGGTGCTAATGCTGTGGTAGCTTCTGACATCTCTCCCTATTCAGTAGCGGTGGGCAATCCCGCTAAAGCGATTAGAAAACGCTTTGATGATGAAATGATTGAACTTTTAGAAAAACTAGAGTGGTGGAACAAAACGCCAAATCAACTTCAAAAGATACTCCCTATCCTTTCTAGTGGTGACATTGAATATACCAAGGATGAAATCAAACGCATCATAGGCGAAGACGAGATTTTGTAAGAACGCCTTTTCACTTTAACGCAATATGTTTTGTGCGTTGGTTCCTTTGTACTGCTTTTGAAAACAAAATATTTGAAGAATTTTATTGTTCGTCGGCTGCCTCAAATCGCATTAGTGACTTCTTTTGTGCGAAGCTAGCAAATGCGATATCTTTTCATAGAGGCATCACTATGGAATTCAAAAAGGTTAGGTTAGATTTCAAATATGCTAAGAAAGGGCGCTTTTATCGAGTGCTGCTTGTCCCAGCTCATACGAAACTTAATGACCTTGGCTGCATCTTCGTCGAGGCGCTTCATGGCGAGATGGAACACTGTTTCTTATTCAAAACGAAAGACACTTCGTTTGAGCCTGCCGCCTTTTTGACAGAAACCTTTTTTGACAATTCTGTTTACATGAATTTTTATACCATCGAAGATTTAGGCGAAAAATTTGTTTTCATTTATGATACGGGCGATGGCTGGGATTTTGACTGCAAGG